>ERZ773193.12-NODE-12-length-275556-cov-79.907532_pt1 | contig 275556 bp, 189 predicted proteins | sample MGYA00511110_ERZ773193 | MGnify/ENA primary metagenome ERZ773193 (study PRJEB29015, sample SAMEA2737784) | human gut metagenome | biome: human gut; feature: human-associated habitat; material: faeces | place: China | collected 2012 ... | reverse complement strand
TTGAAAAGATCAAAGGTGGATGGACTGATATTGATGTGATTATCACTATGCCGTCTATCATGGGTAAGATTGGTGCGCTGGGTCGTGTGCTTGGTCCTCGTGGATTGATGCCGAACCCGAAAAGCGGTACTGTAACTATGGATGTAGCTAAGGCTGTTAAGGAAGTTAAGCAAGGTAAGATTGACTTTAAGGTTGATAAGAGCGGTATCGTTCATACTTCAATCGGTAAGGTTTCTTTCTCTGCTGAGCAGATCCGTGAAAATGCGAAAGAATTTATCGCTACTATCATTAAACTGAAACCGACCACAGCTAAAGGTACTTATATCAAGAGTATTTATCTTTCAAGTACTATGAGTAAGGGTATTAAGATTGACCCTAAATCAGTAGACGAAATCTAATAATTAAGGAGGAATCATGAGAAAGGAAGATAAAGGCGTAATTATTGGTCAGTTAGCAGATACTGTAAAGCAATACGGACATTTTTACTTGGTTGATACAACTGCAATGGATGCAGCTGCTACAAGTGACCTTCGTAAAAAATGTTTCAAGGCTGGTATCAAGCTGATAGTTGTGAAGAATTCTTTGCTTCACAAGGCTTTGATGAGCTTGGATGTGGATTACTCACCATTGTTTGATTCTTTGAAGGGTACTACTTCTGTAATGTTCTGTGAAACAGCTAATGCTCCGGCAAAACTGTTGAAGGAATACAAAGATGGAGTTCCTGCCCTGAAAGCTGCTTATGCAGAAGAAGGATTCTACGTGGGTGCAGACCAGTTGGAAGCTCTCGCAACAATCAAGAGCAAGAACGAAGTTATTGCAGAAATCGTGGCTTTGCTGCAGTCTCCTGCAAAGAACGTTATCTCGGCTCTTCAATCAGGTGGCAACACCATTCACGGAGTTCTTCAGACTTTGGCAGAACGTGCAGAATAATTGCACTCTGTGCCTAGTCGAGAATATACCAAACAACTTTAATATTTAAATAGTACAAACAATTAAATTTCATACAAAAATGGCAGATTTGAAAGCTTTTGCAGAACAATTAGTTAACTTGACAGTAAAAGAAGTTAATGAACTTGCAACTATCCTTAAAGAAGAATACGGTATTGAACCTGCTGCTGCAGCTGTAGCTGTTGCTGCTGGTCCTGCTGCTGCTGGTGCAGCTGCTGCTGAAGAAAAAACTTCATTCGATGTAGTTTTGAAGAGCGCAGGTGCTGCTAAATTGCAGGTTGTTAAGGCCGTTAAAGAAGCTTGTGGTCTTGGCTTGAAAGAAGCAAAAGACTTGGTTGACGGTGCTCCTAGCACAGTAAAAGAAGGTTTGGCTAAAGACGAAGCTGAATCTTTGAAGAAAACTTTGGAAGAAGCTGGAGCTGAAGTTGAACTTAAATAAGATTATCCTGTAAATCAGGTAGTTCGGTTAAGAGTCCTCTGTAAAGAGGATTCTTAACCTTTTTGCGTCTATATTAAGTTCACTAGGTTTCATCTGTCGGAACTGTGAGAGTGACCGACTGTTATTATCCTAGTTTTTACATTTTAAACTCCATACAGATGTCTTCAGAAACTCAAAATCAACGAATTAATTTTGCTTCTATTAAGAATCCGATGCAGTATCCGGATTTCCTGGAAGTACAGTTGAAGTCATTTCAGGACTTCTTGCAATTAGATACCCCACCCGAAAAACGAAAGAATGATGGCTTGTATAAGGTTTTTGCGGAAAACTTCCCTATAGCTGATACACGCAATAACTTCGTGCTCGAGTTCCTTGACTACTATATTGATCCGCCTCACTATACAATTGATGATTGTTTGGAACGTGGCTTGACATATAGTGTACCTTTGAAAGCTAAATTGAAGCTTTATTGTACCGACCCCGATCACGAAGATTTTGATACAGTGATTCAGGATGTGTATCTGGGACCAATTCCTTATATGACTCCGAAAGGCACCTTTGTAATTAATGGTGCTGAACGTGTAGTTGTTTCTCAGCTGCACCGTTCTCCGGGTGTATTCTTTGGTCAGAGCATCCATGCCAATGGTACCAAATTGTATTCGGCTCGTATTATCCCGTTTAAAGGATCTTGGATTGAGTTCGCTACGGATATCAACAATGTGATGTATGCGTACATCGACCGTAAGAAGAAGCTTCCGGTAACAACTTTGTTGAGAGCTGTAGGATTTGAAAATGATAAGGATATTCTTGAAATTTTCAATCTGGCTGAGGATGTAAAGGTTAACAAAACTAACCTGAAAAAGATTATTGGACGCAAATTGGCTGCTCGTGTATTGAAAACGTGGACAGAAGATTTTGTGGATGAAGATACTGGTGAAGTTGTTTCTATCGAACGTAACGAGGTAGTAATTGACCGTGAAACTGTCATTGAACCTGAACATATCGACTTGATTATCGAGTCTGGTGTACAGAATATCCTCGTTCACAACGAAGAAGCAAATGCCTCTGACTATTCTATTATCTTCAATACTTTACAGAAAGACCCAAGTAACTCTGAAAAGGAAGCTGTATTGTATATCTATCGCCAGCTGCGTAATGCAGACCCTGCTGATGATGCAAGTGCACGCGAAGTTATCAACAACTTGTTCTTCTCAGAAAAACGTTATGACTTGGGTGATGTAGGACGTTATCGTATCAACAAGAAGTTGAACCTGGATACTCCTATGGATGTCAGAGTATTGACGAAACAAGATATTATCGAGATTATTAAATATCTCATTGAGTTGATTAACTCAAAGGCTGATGTGGATGATATTGACCACTTGAGTAACCGTCGTGTACGTACAGTGGGTGAACAGTTGTCTAACCAGTTTGCAATTGGTCTGGCTCGTATGTCACGTACAATCCGTGAACGTATGAACGTACGCGACAACGAAGTATTTACTCCGATTGATTTGATTAACGCAAAAACTATTTCGTCTGTAATCAACTCATTCTTTGGAACAAATGCTTTGTCACAGTTCATGGACCAGACTAACCCGTTGGCTGAAATTACGCACAAGCGTCGTTTGTCAGCTTTGGGACCTGGTGGTTTGTCACGTGACCGTGCTGGTTTCGAGGTTCGAGACGTACACTATACTCACTATGGTCGTTTGTGTCCGATTGAAACTCCTGAAGGTCCGAACATCGGTTTGATTTCTTCTTTGTGTGTTTACGCAAAGATTAATGAACTGGGCTTTATTGTTACTCCTTACCGTAAAGTAAAAGATGGAGTAGTAGACTTGTCAAATGAAGGTATTGAATACCTTTCTGCAGAAGAAGAAGAAGACAAGATTATCGCTCAGGGTAATGCTCCACTGAATGGTGACGGTACATTTATCCGTGAAAAGGTAAAAGCGCGTCGTGATGCGGATTATCCGGTAGTTACTCCGGACCAGGTAGAATTGATGGACGTAGCTCCTCAGCAGATTGCATCTATTGCGGCTTCATTGATTCCGTTCCTTGAACATGACGATGCGAACCGTGCGTTGATGGGATCTAACATGATGCGCCAGGCAGTTCCTTTGTTGAAGACTGAAGCTCCGATTGTAGGTACAGGTATCGAAAAACAATTGTGTGAAGATTCACGTACACAGATTGCTGCAGAAGGTGATGGTGTGATTGACTTTGTGGATGCTACTACAATTCGTATTTTGTATGACCGTACAGAAGATGAAGAATTTGTAAGCTTCGAACCGGCATTGAAGGAATATCGTATTCCGAAGTTCCGTAAGACAAACCAGAGCATGACCATCGACTTGCGTCCGATTTGTAATAAAGGACAGCGCGTGAAGAAGGGAGATATCCTGACTGAAGGTTATTCTACTGCAAATGGAGAGCTGGCATTGGGTAAGAACCTGCTGGTAGCTTACATGCCTTGGAAGGGTTACAACTATGAGGATGCTATTGTATTGAACGAACGTGTGGTTCGTGAAGATATTCTGACATCTGTTCACGTAGATGAATATATTCTGGAAGTACGCGAAACCAAACGCGGAATGGAGGAATTGACTTCTGATATTCCGAATGTAAGCGAAGAAGCAACTAAAGATTTGGATGAAAACGGTATCGTACGTATTGGTGCACGTATTGAGCCGGGCGATATCCTGATTGGTAAGATTACTCCGAAGGGAGAATCTGATCCTTCTCCAGAAGAAAAACTGTTGCGTGCTATCTTTGGTGACAAGGCTGGAGATGTGAAGGATGCTTCATTGAAAGCTTCTCCATCATTGCGCGGTGTGGTTATTGACAAGAAATTATATTCTCGTGTAATCAAGACTCGTAGCGAGAAAAATGCAGATAAGGCTATTCTGCCGAAACTGAATGAAGAATTTGAAGAAAAAGCTGCAGCTCTGAAAGCAATCTTGATTGACAAGTTGCTGGTATTGACAGCTGATAAGGTTTCTCAGGGTGTGAAGGATTATCTGGGAACTGAAGTGATTGCTAAGGGAGCTAAGTTTACTAAATACGATTTGGAATCATTGGATTATACTGTAATTCAGTTGAGCAAGTGGACTGCTGATGCTCATAAGAATGATATGATTCGTGATCTTATCGTAAACTATCTGAAGAAGTACAAGGAACTGGATGCTGAATTGAAACGTAAGAAGTTTGCGTTGACAATCGGTGATGAGTTGCCTTCAGGTATTATTCAGATGGCGAAGGTTTACATTGCTAAGAAACGTAAGATTGGTGTGGGTGATAAGATGGCCGGTCGTCACGGTAACAAGGGTATCGTTTCACGCGTGGTTCGTCAGGAAGATATGCCGTTCTTGGCTGACGGTACACCGGTTGATATCGTATTGAACCCGTTGGGTGTGCCTTCTCGTATGAACATCGGTCAGATTTTCGAAGCCGTACTGGGACGCGCTGGAAAAGAATTGGGTGTGAAGTTTGCGACTCCGATTTTCGATGGTGCTACTTTGGATGACTTGGATGAATGGACTGACAAAGCTGGTCTGCCACGCTATTGTAAGACTTACTTGTATGATGGTGGTACAGGTGATCAGTTTGACCAGCCGGCTACAGTCGGTGTGACTTACATGTTGAAACTGGGTCACATGGTTGAAGACAAAATGCATGCCCGTTCAATCGGTCCGTACTCATTGATTACTCAACAGCCACTTGGTGGTAAGGCTCAGTTCGGTGGTCAGCGTTTCGGAGAAATGGAGGTTTGGGCAATCGAAGCATTCGGTGCTGCTCATGTACTTCAGGAAATCTTGACTATCAAGTCTGATGATGTAGTAGGACGTTCTAAGGCATACGAAGCAATTGTGAAAGGTGAACCTATGCCGACTCCGGGTATTCCTGAATCTCTCAACGTATTGTTGCATGAACTTAGAGGTTTGTGCTTGAGCATTACGCTGGAATAACTTTTTCAAATGAAGAATGGAAAAGATAACTTCCATTCTTCATGATTAAATTCTTCATTATCATAAAATAAAAAGTATGGCTTTTAGAAAAGATACTAAGATAAAAAGTAATTTCTCAAAGATTACGATCGGTCTGGCATCACCCGAAGAGATTCTGGAAAATTCTTATGGTGAGGTTCTGAAACCGGAAACCATCAACTATCGTACTTATAAACCGGAACGTGACGGTTTGTTCTGCGAACGTATCTTCGGTCCGGTGAAAGACTACGAATGTCATTGCGGCAAGTACAAACGTATTCGCTACAAAGGCATTGTCTGCGACCGATGCGGTGTGGAAGTAACAGAAAAGAAAGTACGTCGTGAGCGTAGTGGTCACATTCAGTTGGTGGTACCTGTAGCTCATATCTGGTATTTCCGTTCATTGCCTAATAAGATTGGTTATCTGCTGGGATTGCCGACAAAGAAACTGGATGCTATCATTTATTATGAACGTTATGTAGTTATCCAGCCGGGTGTGAAGGCTGAAGATGGTATCAGTAAATATGACTTGTTGTCTGAAGAAGAGTACCTGGATATTATGGAAACTCTTCCGAAAGAAAATCAATACCTGGAAGACAGCGATCCGAATAAGTTCATCGCCAAGATGGGTGCTGAAGCAATCTATGATTTGCTGGTAGGAATTGATTTGGATGCTCTGTCATACGAATTGCGTCATAAGGCAAACAGTGATTCTTCACAGCAGCGCAAGAATGAAGCTTTGAAGCGCTTGCAGGTAGTAGAATCTTTCCGTGCATCTCGTGGCCGCAACAAACCGGAATGGATGATTGTACGTATCGTACCGGTTATTCCGCCTGAATTGCGTCCGTTGGTTCCGCTGGATGGTGGTCGCTTTGCAACTTCAGACTTGAACGATTTGTATCGTCGTGTGATTATCCGTAACAACCGTTTGAAACGTCTGATTGAAATCAAGGCTCCGGAAGTAATCTTACGTAATGAGAAACGTATGCTTCAGGAAGCTGTCGATTCATTGTTCGACAACTCTCGTAAGTCGAGTGCAGTGAAGACAGATGCCAACCGTCCGTTGAAATCTTTGTCAGACAGCTTGAAAGGTAAGCAAGGACGTTTCCGTCAGAACTTGTTGGGTAAACGTGTGGACTACTCTGCTCGTTCTGTAATCGTTGTAGGTCCGGAATTGAAGATGGGTGAATGTGGTATTCCTAAGTTGATGGCTGCAGAATTGTACAAACCGTTCATCATCCGTAAGCTGATTGAACGTGGTATTGTGAAGACTGTGAAATCAGCGAAGAAGATTGTAGACCGCAAGGAATCTGTTATCTGGGATATCCTGGAACATGTAATGAAGGGACACCCTGTATTGCTGAACCGTGCTCCGACACTTCACCGTTTGGGTATTCAGGCCTTCCAGCCGAAGATGATTGAAGGAAAAGCTATCCAGTTGCACCCGTTGGCTTGTACCGCGTTCAACGCCGACTTCGATGGTGACCAGATGGCCGTACACTTGCCTTTGAGTAACGAAGCTGTACTGGAAGCTCAGATGTTGATGCTTCAGTCACACAATATTTTGAACCCTGCCAATGGTGCGCCTATCACTGTGCCTGCACAGGATATGGTATTGGGATTGTATTACATTACCAAATTGCGTAAGGGTGCCAAAGGTGAAGGTTTGATTTTCTATGGACCGGAAGAAGCAATGATTGCTTACAATGAAGGTAAGGTAGACATTCACGCTATTATCAGCGTAGTGGCTAATGACCTTGATGAAAACGGCAATATCGTGAAGAAGTTGATTAAGGAAACTTCTGTAGGTCGTGTCATTGTAAATGAACTGGTTCCGGATGAATGTGGTTATTTGAATACCGTTATTTCTAAGAAGTCTCTGCGTGACATCATCAGCGATGTTATTAAGGCTGTCGGTGTGGCTCGTGCTTGCGAATTCTTGGATGGTATCAAGAACTTAGGTTATAAGAAAGCATTCGAAGGTGGTCTGTCATTCAACTTGGGTGATATCATTATCCCGAAGGAGAAGGAAGAACTGGTAAAACGTGGTAACGAAGAAATCGAACAGATTATGATGAACTATAACATGGGATTCATCACCGATAACGAACGTTACAACCAGGTAATTGATACTTGGACTCACGTAAACAGTGACTTGTCAGACATTCTATATAAGACTATTAAGAACGACGACCAAGGATTTAACTCTGTATTTATGATGTTGGATTCTGGTGCCCGTGGTTCTAAGGAACAGATCCGTCAGTTGTCTGGTATGCGTGGTTTGATGGCTAAACCGCAGAAAGCTGGTGCTGAGGGTGCACAGATTATTGAAAACCCGATTCTTTCTAACTTTAAGGAAGGTCTTTCGGTGTTGGAATACTTTATCTCTACCCACGGTGCTCGTAAGGGTCTTGCCGATACCGCGTTGAAGACTGCCGATGCCGGATACTTGACTCGTCGTTTGGTTGACGTTTCTCATGACGTGATTATCAACGAAGAAGACTGTGGTACATTGCGTGGTCTGGTTTGTACAGCATTGAAGAACAACGATGAAGTTATCGCTACTTTGTACGAACGTATTCTGGGTCGTGTATCTGTTCATGATATTATCCACCCGACAACTGGTAAGCTGATTGTAGCTGCTGGTGAAGAAATCACAGAAGACATTGCGGAAGAAATCGAACAATCTCCGATTGAAAGCGTAGAAATCCGTTCTGTATTGACTTGTGAATCTAAGAAGGGTGTATGTGCGAAATGTTACGGACGTAACTTGGCTACCAGCCGTATGGTACAGAAAGGTGAAGCTGTCGGCGTAATCGCTGCTCAGTCAATCGGTGAACCGGGTACTCAGTTGACTCTGCGTACATTCCACGCCGGAGGTATCGCAGGTAATATGGCTGCCAATGCAAGTATCGTAGCTAAGAATGATGCTCGTCTGGAATTCGAAGAATTGCGTACGGTTGATGCAGTAGAAGAAACTGGTGAACCAGTGAAGATTGTAGTAGGTCGTTTGGCCGAGGTTCGCTTTGTGGATGTGAATACAGGTATCATCCTTTCTACTCACAACGTTCCTTACGGTTCTAAGTTGTATGCTTCAGACGGTGAGGTGGTAGAAAAGGGCAAGCTGATTGCTAAGTGGGATCCGTTCAACGCCGTTATCGTAACAGAAGCTGCTGGTAAGATTGACTTTGAATCAGTAATTGAAAACGTAACCTATAAGGTAGAATCAGATGAAGCTACTGGTTTGCGTGAAATCATTATTACTGAATCTAAGGATAAGACGAAGATTCCGTCATTGCACATCTTGGATGAGAACGGTGGAATTATCCGTACATACAACTTACCGGTAGGTGGTCACGTAGTAGTAGAAGACAAACAAACCGTGAAGTCGGGTGATATTCTGGTGAAGATTCCGCGTGCCGTAGGTAAGGCGGGTGATATCACCGGTGGTCTTCCACGTGTAACTGAGTTGTTCGAAGCTCGTAATCCGTCTAATCCGGCTGTCGTTTCTGAAATCGATGGTGAAATTACGATGGGTAAGATTAAACGTGGTAACCGTGAAATCATCGTTACATCGAAGACTGGTGACGTTCGTAAGTACCTGGTTGCTTTGTCTAAGCAGATTCTGGTTCAGGAAAACGACTATGTACGTGCCGGAACTCCGTTGTCTGACGGTGCTATTACTCCTGCCGACATCTTGGCCATCAAAGGTCCTACAGCCGTTCAGGAATATATCGTAAATGAAATCCAGGACGTTTACCGTCTGCAGGGTGTGAAGATTAACGATAAGCACTTCGAAATCATCGTTCGTCAGATGATGCGTAAGGTACAGATTGACGAACCGGGAGATACTCGCTTCTTGGAACAGCAGGTTGTAGACCGCATTGAATTCAATGAGGAAAACGACCGTATCTGGGGTAAGAAAGTGGTTGTAGACGCTGGTGATTCTCAGAACTTGCAGCCGGGACAGATTGTTACAGCTCGTAAGCTCCGTGATGAAAACAGTATGCTAAAACGCCGTGACTTGAAACTGGTTGAAGTACGTGATGCTGTTCCTGCTACTTCTACTCAGATTCTGCAGGGTATTACACGTGCTGCATTGCAGACATCAAGCTTCATGTCAGCTGCATCATTCCAGGAAACTACCAAGGTATTGAACGAAGCTGCTATCAACGGTAAGGTTGATAAACTGGAAGGTATGAAAGAGAACGTAATCTGCGGTCACTTGATTCCTGCTGGTACAGGTCAGCGTGAGTTTGAAAAGATTGTGGTAGGTTCTAAAGAAGAATACGATCGCATCTTGGCTAACAAGAAGAATGTATTAGATTACAGTGGAGTTGAATAATCTCAATTACTATCATAAAAAGAGCCGTCTCATTTGAGGCGGCTTTTTTTATGTGCTTATTCGATGTAAGCAAGCATCGTATATTTAAAGTTTTTCGTTACTCTGATAATTGACTATTATAATTGTGTAGTACCTGTCATTTCCACATTATAGGAGGGGAAATAGTACTTTGCTGATGCGTAGCCCGGTTTTATTTCCTTTTCCAATATAGCAGGATGAAACGTCCTCCTGTGGCCATTAAGGCGAGGGAAAGTCCGGTATAAAAGACCGCAATAAAACTTTCCGGTAGCAGGCGTGCGGTACGGATAGTTATACCCAGTGCAATCATGAAAGCCATCATCAGCCAACCCTTCACGTCAAAAAACGAGAATGGACAGCGTTTGTTGGGGTTACCGGCTGTGATACGCTGTGCATGCTTGCGGTAAAGCTTGTGGAAAATCATGCAGAAAAACAGCAGGAATATCAGACTGGCCTCGCAGACCTTGAGCAGCCAGTAGTGCGCGTCCGTTATCCAGCAGGAAATGCCGATACGGAGAATGTTGATACCGGCAACCAGCCATACGATTCCGGCCGTAAGCAGCAGCGTATTGGAAGATACTCCGTATTTCATATATTCTCAGCTTAGAACCACTTTATTTTCCGGAAAATAACAAAGGCCGTTGCCGAGAGGAAGATGGAGAAACATACAATCAAGGCAAAGGCGTGCGGCAGTCCTTCGATGTGAATATCCACGTTCATACCATAGAAACTGGCAATCAGCGTCGGTACCATCAGCACGATAGACAGACTGGTCATGCGTTTCATTATGGTGTTCACGTTATTGGAGATGATGGAAGCAAAAGCATCCATGGTACCTGTAAGAATGTCGCTGTAGATGTTTACCTGATTGTGTGCCTGCTTCAGTTCGATGAGCACATCTTCTGTCAGTTCCCTATTCTGATAGTCCTTCTCGTTAAAGATATTCTGCAATTTGCCTATCATGACCTCGTTGCCACGGATAGACGTATTGAAATATACCAGACTCTTCTGCAGGTTCATCAGTCGGAGTAAGTCCTCGTTACGGATGCTACGTTCCAACTCCTTTTCCGCATTGTTTACTTCGTTGTTGATTTGTTTCAGGTATTTCAGGAACCATACAGCCGATGAGTAAATCAGTCGTAGAATCAGTTCGTATTTATTGGGTACGTTGATACCTTTACGCTGCGTATGTTCGATGAAATCCGGCAGCATCTCCGTAGAGTGATAGCACACCGAAATTACCAGTTCATTGTTCGTAATGATACCGATAGGCACCGTGGCATACGGCACTTTTGCATCAGGAGTCTGTACGGGAATACGCAGAATGGTCAGCAGCCAGTTACCTTCCGTATCCGTACGCGGACGTTCGTCGGTATCGGCAATGTCATTCAAAAAAGACTGGGGAACTTTTAATTGTTCTTGCAGGAAGTGGAAGTCCGCGGCATCCGGACATTCAATGTTAATCCAGCAGTTAGGTTGCCAGTTGGCTTTCTCTACAAAGCCAGCTTCACAAAAAAGATACTTTCTCATCTGTCTGCTCCTTTCCTTCATTTTAAGCCCGGAGGAGCATCTTCAGAGTAAAAGACAGGATTACTCACGACACCCCTTCAGGAAGTGGTTAAAATAATTGTAATACGTTCGCGAGTAATAATCGTCCATATTAGTTCGTTTTAGGGTATAAAAAAAGTTCGTTTATTCAAACGAACTCTCAAGCTCTTCAGGTTGGACTTGAACCAACGACCCTCTGATTAACAGTCAGATGCTCTAACCGACTGAGCTACTGAAGAAGATTCAAACATGTTTCAAAAAAAGGAGCTCTTCAGGTTGGACTTGAACCAACGACCCTCTGATTAACAGTCAGATGCTCTAACCGACTGAGCTACTGAAGAAGATTCAAACATGTTTCAAAAAAAGGAGCTCTTCAGGTTGGACTTGAACCAACGACCCTCTGATTAACAGTCAGATGCTCTAACCGACTGAGCTACTGAAGAAGGTTTTCCTTTAATTGCGATGCAAAGGTAGTAGGATATTTTGAATTATGCAATATCTTTGCAAAAAAAATGAAGTAAAATGGATAAAATTATAGGAATGGGCAATGCATTGGTCGATGTGCTGGTAAGAATTGATGACGATTCCTTGCTGGAAAAGCTACATTTGCCCAAAGGAAGCATGCAGTTGATACAAGAAGACACCTTGTCTGAAATACGTAAATATACCTCAGGGATGAAGATTCATCGCTCTACCGGTGGTTCGGCCGGCAATACGGTCTGTGCACTGGCCGCATTGGGAGCCAATCCCGGATTTATCGGAAAGGTAGGTCAGGACGAGACAGGAGCTTTCTTTGGCGATACCCTTCGTCAGCGCGGGGTAAATGCCTTACTGGCCACCTGCGATTTGCCGTCGGGCATTGCGTCGACTTTCATTTCTACCGATGGAGAGCGTACGTTCGGTACTTATCTGGGAGCAGCTGCCACACTGAGAGCAGAAGACTTGTCGCGTAAAATGTTTGCCGGATATAATTATCTCTATATTGAAGGCTATCTTTTGCAAGACCATGACCTGATGCTGCGCGCCGTACAGCTGGCCAAGGAAGAAGGACTTCAGGTTTGTCTCGACATGGCAAGCTACAATGTGGTGGAAGCCGAACGTGACTTCTTCGACCAGTTGATTGTGAAATATGTGGACATCGTGTTTGCCAATGAGAGCGAAGCACTGGCCTATACGGGAAAAACCCCTCATGAAGCTCTGGAAGAAATTGCGTCCAAATGCAGCATTGCTGTGGTGAAAACCGGAAAAGAAGGCTCCCTCGTGAAGAAAGGAACAGAAGTCATTCAACTGCTGTCTTGTCCGGTCGATAATGTGCTGGACACCACCGGTGCAGGCGATTTCTATGCCGCCGGTTTCATGTACGGCCTGACGTGCGGTTATTCGCTGGAGAAATGCGTGCAAATCAGTACCATTCTGGCCACAGCCGTCATTCAGGAAGTCGGCACTACTTTACCTGCCAAGAAATGGGACGAAATTAAGTTAAATATTGAATCACTTCTGCAAGTCTAACCGGAATAATGTGTTTATTTGCAAGGAAGAACAATTTTGTAAACAGACTATATATGAATGCAAGAAAAATGCTGGCCGGAGCCTTTATCGTGATGTTGGGGATGGGCATGACCAGCTTCAAGGAAGACGACCGTAATTTTCAGATATCAAAGAATCTGGACATATTCAACTCCATTTTCAAGGAACTGGATATGTTTTATGTAGATACCGTGAATGCCGAAAAAATGATTCAGACCGGAGTGGAAGGTATGCTTTCACTGACCGACCCTTATACGGAGTACTATCCGGAAGAAGAGGTGAGCAGTCTCAAGGAAATGACTACCGGAAAATACGGCGGTATCGGTGCGGCCATCCGCTATTATGAGGCCAAAGACCGCATTGCAGTGGTGGAACCTACCGAAGGCATGCCGGCAGCCGAAGCCGGAGTCAAGGCAGGCGACATCATTCTCTCGGTAGGAGGAAAGGAAATGGTACGTGGCGACATGAAACCCCAGGAATTTTCGTCCAAGGTCAGCGAAGCACTGCGTGGAGAACCGGGCACGTCGTTCGTGCTGAAAGTGCTGCGTCCGCTCAAGAACGACAGTACGGTGATGGAATTTAAAATCACCCGCAAGAACATCCGTACCAATCCGGTGCCCTATTACGGCATGGTGAAAGACAGCATCGGCTATTTGGCTTTGTCCAGCTTTACGGAAAATTCTGCCAAGGATTTCAAAAAAGCTTTCATCGAACTGAAACAGAAAGGTGCCAAGTCGCTGATTATTGACTTGCGTGACAACGGAGGAGGTTCCTTGTCGGAAGCGGTAGACATTGTCAATCTCTACGTGCCGAAGGGACAGGAGATTGTGGTGACAAAAGGAAAGGTACGTCAGGCACAAGGTTCTTATAAAACCCAGAATGAACCGGTCGATACACAGATTCCGTTGGCAGTACTCGTGAACGGTACTACAGCTTCGGCTTCTGAAATTGTGAGCGGTTCGTTGCAGGACTTGGACCGTGCGGTAGTCATCGGTTCGCGTACCTTCGGAAAAGGATTGGTGCAGACCATCCGTCCGTTGCCTTATAACGGCACGCTGAAAGTGACCACTTCCAAATACTATATTCCCAGCGGACGTTGTATTCAGGCCATCGACTATGCCAAGAAGAATGCCGACGGTTCAGTAGCCCGTACACCCGATAGTCTGACCACCGTATTCCATACTGCTGCCGGACGTGAGGTACGCGACGGAGGAGGTATTCGTCCGGACATCGAAGTGAAGGGAGACAAGATTCCGAACATCGTGTTCTACCTGATGAACGACGACCTGATTTTTGATTACGCTACCCAATATTGCTGGGATCATCCTACATTGGCTTCGGTAGACGACTTCAAACTGACTGATGCCGATTATGAGGCTTTCAAGAAACTGGTGAAATCACGTAATTTCACTTACGACCGCCAGAGTGAGAAGATGTTGAAAAGCCTGAAGGAAATAGCCGAGTTTGAGGGGTACATGACCGAGGCAGCAGAAGAATTCAAGGCGCTGGAAAAGAAACTTAACCATAATCTGGACCGCGACCTGGACTATTTTGCCAAGCCGATTAAGGAATATATCTCACAGGAAATCGTGACCCGCTATTTCTATCAGCGTGGTGCTGTGATGGAACGCCTGAAAGATGATACTGATTTGGAAGAAGCTATCAAAGTATTGCAGAATCCCGTCCGTTACCGGGAGATTCTTTCGGCACCGATAAAGAAAGACGAACCTGTCAAGAAGGAAGAACCGAAGAAATAAGGCCTCAGAGAGGCTTCTGAATGGCTTTTTGATAAGGCTCGGAAAACGCAAGTACGTTTTGTTTCAAACGCAAGTGCATTTGAAGTAAAACGTACTTGCGTTTTTAGTAAAATGTACTTGCGTTTTGGGGAAAACGCAAAGGCGTTTGGATGCAAACACTTTGGTGTTTTGAAATGGGTGAAATAATTTACAATTCTTCAAATATTGATTGACAAGAAAAGCAGTTACATTTATATTAATTATAGAATACAATAGAGTGGTTATTATTAAGATTCTAACAAAAAGACAAAAAAAGAATGAATAAATAAAAGAGAATAGTTATCTTTGAAAAAGACTTTACTCGTTAAAGGAAAAGACATAAGTATGAACGATAATATTGATAAATATATATCACTCTCTGAAGAAAACTTACTTGATTTAATAAAGAATAATCAGAATGAAGCTTTCAAATTTCTTTTTCAGAAGTATTACTCTAGACTCTTAGGGTATGCTATACGTTTTGTTCAGGAAAAAGAAATAGCAGAGGATATTATTCAGGAGGTTTTTATCTCTTTCTGGGAAAAAAGACATTTTCTGAAATCAATATCATTAAGTTCACTATTATTTTGCATGGTGCGAAATGCCAGTATTAATTATTTGAAACAAAAAGTTTTAGTAGAAAAATACCCTATTGAATTCATTGAGAATATAGATGGGGAAGAAAAACTCTATACACTTGATTTTGCTCTGTCTGCTGATGAGGAGACTTTATATGAAGACTTAAAGAAAAGGATTCAAGAAGCTTTATCTGTACTGCCGGAAAGATCTAGGGAAATTTTTCTTTTGAGCAGGTTCAATGGACTAAAGAATAAAGAGATAGCATCAAAACTGGATATTTCAACTACCGCAGTAGAAAAACACATATCAAAATCTCTCAAAAAAATTTCTTCATACCTGAAAGACAACGTGGATTATAACGATTATATCATCATTATTTCTATTTTTTTGTCTGCCAAATAAAATAAATAGAAAAAAGAGTCGAAACGGGGTTGGGTAAATTTGTTTTGTATTGTTATATCTATAGAAAGAAGATTCTATGGATAAAAAACAATACATAAAAAATTTAGCAGAACTATACTTTAACGGTAAAATACAACCGACACAAGAAAAGGAACTATTTGAGTTTATTTACTTGAATAGTAAGAATATGGCTATTTTCCGGGAGTGGGAAAAAGAATGGATAGCATCAGCCATTAATGACAGCGAACTCAATTTGGCATGGGATAGAATATCTTCACGTATAAAAGTAAAAAAATCTGTGTCTGAAATAAAAATCCCCTCTGCAAAACGTTTCCATTATAGACAACTTCTTAGTATTGCGGCTTCTTTTCTTTTAGTTTTAGGATTTTCTTATTATTGCTATAACTATTATCAGATTCAGAACAACGAGGCCTATTTTGAGAACGAAGTACCTTATGGCGAGAAATCAAAGATTATATTAGCTGACGGGTCTACAGTATGGTTAAACAGCGGGTCAACACTGAGATATTCAACTAATTTCAATAACAAAAACCGTTCGGTTATCTTGGAGGGTGAAGGATATTTCGAAATCACCAAAAAAGGAGGACTTCCTTTTAAAGTATTAACAAATGAATATGAAATCGTAGTAAAGGGTACGAAGTTTAATGTTACCGCTTACAATGATGATCCATATATCAGTACAACTCTAATAGAAGGAAAAGTAGAAGTTAACTATAAGGACAAAACATATGCAATGAACCCTGGTGAAGAAATGAAGCTGGATAAAGCAACGGGAGAAATGCAGCAGGGTATCATAAATGCCTCGCATATCAATTCATGGATAAATAATTATATTGAATATGATAATATAACACTTCAGGAATTAATGACAAAGTTGTCTAGAAGATTTAACGCTAATATTATAATTCGTAATCCGAAATTGAATGACCAAAGATTTAATATCTCACTTAGAAATGACGAAACCTTAGATCAAATTTTAAAGGCCATACAAAAGATTATTCCTGTAAATGTGCAAAAAGAAAATCAAAAATATATTATTAACTAACCATTAATTAAATCAAACATGAACAACCGAAAATGTTTTATTAGGCTATTTTTAGGCCTTTCATTAGGTTGGGGTGCAATGTCTTTGAACGCTCAAACAGTTAGCAAGACATTTAAAAATGAACCTTTGAAAACCGTATTGAAAGAAGTGGAAAACCAGACCGGATATTCTGTCATTTATAAGACAGATGAGGTCAATGTCAACAAACGAGTAACCGTATCATTCAATAATACATCTTTGAATGATGTTATGTCTAAAATTTTAGACAGCGGACTTACTTGGTCTATTGAAGACAAAATGATTGTCATTTCAAAAAAAACACAGCCCCAAACAGACGGGGAAAAAAGAACTGTATCAGGTATCATTTTGGATAAAAACGGTGATCCCATAATTGGAGCCAGTATTTTAGTTAAAGGAACAACAAATGGTACAATTACAGACTTGGATGGAAAATACAATTTGGCCAATGTTCCTGAAAATTCCACATTGGAGATTTCATATATCGGCTATAAGACTCAATCACTGAAAGCTACAGACAAAAGTCTGGCTAACATTACATTACATGAAGACACAGAAGTCCTTGACGAAGTTGTCGTTGTGGGTTATACCCCGATGAGAAAAAGCGACTTTACAGGTTCGTTAGCAAGTGTAAAAGCTAATGAATTGTCACTTTCTGCCGCTACAGCTGGTCAAGCACTGGTCGGTAAAGTTGCCGGTGTACAGGTCATGCAAACAACTGGTGCTCCAGGACAAGGTGTTTCTATTAAAGTCAGAGGTACAAATTCTTTATCAGCAAGTACTGATCCCTTGTACGTTATTGACGGTTATCCTGCATCTGAGGATGTTTATATAAATCCAGATGATATTGAAACCATTGACGTATTGAAAGATGCTGCGTCTGCCGCTATTTATGGTTCACGAGGAGCAAGTGGAGTCGTGTTGATAACGACAAAACGAGGAAGTTCTGGTAAGGCAAAAATCACATATGATTTTCAGTATAGCGTACAGCAGGTATCCAAAAAGATAGATTTGCTTGATGCATACCAATTCCGTGATCTGGTAATTGAAGCAAGAAATAATACTTATCGTGACAAGGCAGAAGCTGCTGGAGTTTCTTGGAGCCCATTAGATGACAATGCAATACGTTCATCAAAAGGATTTGCACTGTCCGAAATAGGCATTTCTGACTTATTTTTTGATTTTACAACTGGTAAGCCAGTGGAACCTACATACAATACTGACTGGCAAGATGCTATTTATAGTAATGCTCCTATGACACGACATAATGTATCAGTCACAGGAGGTAGTGATAATATTAAATACCGTTTTAGTCTTGGATATTTAAACCAAGATGGTATTATAGCCCCTTCAAACCATAAACGATTGAATGTTCGTGCCAATGTAGATGCAAATGTCACCAAACGTTTAAAGGTTGGTGTGAACTTCTCCTTCGAGGATGTACATGAACGACAAGTACAAGCTGATGGACGATATATTAATGACGGTATCGTACAAAGTGCCTTATTAATGTTCCCACAATTCCCCGTTTATAATGAAGATGGAAGTTTTGCTGTAGGAAATCAGATTGCCATGAAGGCTGATGGTTACCAAATGGTTGAGAATCCGGTAGCTTTAGCTTATGAAATTGACGCACGGTACAAATTATATCGTATGAACTTTAATACAAATATTACCTACGATATTTTGAAAAATCTTCAATTTAAGGCTAATCTTGGTACCCAATATAATACAAACAGATATAACTACTACCGACCAAGCACAATCGGACAAGATGGTGATATGCCGAATTCTGAAAGTATTAAATCAAGAGTGAAGGCAATCGATAAAATGAATAATGACATTGACTACCTTGGAGAGTTCACCTTAAACTATAAAGGAGAATGGAACAAACATAGACTTGATGTTCTTGGTGGTTATACTATGCAGAAAAAGACATATGATAAAGTAGTTGTGAATGCAACTGGATTTTCTGATGATCGAATACACGAAATAACAGCACACGGGCCAAATGCCTCAGATATATCATTAGACAGCGATACTAGAAAAGCTGCATGGTCAATGATGTCATATTTAGCACGTGTCAACTACGCATTTGATGACAGATATGTTATTACTGGTACAGTCCGTACCGATGGATCGTCACGATTTGGTCGTGAAAACCGATGGGGTTGGTTCCCTTCAATTTCTCTTGGTTGGACTGTCTCTAATGAAAAATTCTATAAAGAATTATTAGGTGAATCTACCTCTTTACGTTTGCGTGCTAGCTGGGGATTAAGTGGTAATAATAACATTGGTAATTATGAACACACAGCCACTATGTCATCAGGTGGGTATCCATTTGGTGGCGGTGTTGAATCTGCATATTGGCAAGGTTCATTTAGGGATGCTGCTGTCGGATGGGAAAAGACCTCACAATACAATGCGGGATTTGATCTCGGACTGTTTAATGGAAGAGTAAATATTATTGGTAACTATTACCATAGTCTTTCATATGATTTGCTTTATGATCAGCCTATATCTGCTATATCAGGATCAACATCTGTAAAAACAAATCTTACTGATGCCAGAGTTCTGAATCAGGGTATGGACTTACAGGTTGATGCACGTATTTTGACTGGTGAATTTAAGTGGAATGTAAACGCTAATATTTCTGTTAATAGAAACAAAGTATTAGAGTTGGGTGGAATTAATGATTTATACGTAGTAAGCGAACGTAACGTGGTAACACACGTAACTCGTTCAGGGTTGCCTATTGGTTCTTTTTATGGCTACATTCAAGAAGGTATCATCTCAACTGCTGACTATGAGAAAATACTGATTGATAAGGGAAATCTTGTTAATGGAGCCTTCCCGGAAGGTTATCAATTAGTAGGCCCTGCTGTTCCCGACTACAACAATGTTCATCCGGGAGATGTAAAATGGCGTGATGTAGACGGCAATGGCCGTATTACTGAAGATGATCGTGACGTAATAGGAGACGCATACCCGGATTTCACCTACGGTATCAGCACAAATATGTCGTATAAGAATTTTGACTTGTCAGCAACCTTCACAGGTTCACAAGGAGCTCAGGTTATAAACTTCCAGAAATACTATCTATATAATATGGAAGGCTCTGGAAATCAGCTTGCTTCAGCATTGGATAGATGGCAGTCAGATGAAAATCCAGGAAATGGTACTGTTTTCCGTGCGACTCGTACATCAACACCTAATATTAGTCAGAGATTGAGTTCATATATGGTTGACGACGCTTCATATTTCCGATGCAGCAACATAACACTGGGGTATAATTTCCCTGCTAAATGGATGAAGAAAATAGGCGTTGAATCACTCAGACTCTACGCTAGTGTAGATAATTTGTTTACAATAACTGATTATGAAGGATACAATCCTGAAGTAGATTATAAAGGTGATAACCTGTTACCTGGTTTTGACTGGGGAGTATATCCTCTGGCAAGAACTTATAGTGTAGGATTGAAATTAGCATTTTAATAAAAAAAAGAATCTATGAAAATATATTGTCTAAGTTTAGCTTTAGCCGGATTATTTTGTTTCTCTTCTTGCTCTGATTTTCTAGAAGAGTATGATCCTAATAAGATACCAGCCAGTACATATTATCAGACTGAAGATGATATTCGGATGGCAGCCAATGGTGCATACGCAGCTTTGCGTGGTAATGGATATTATAAAAATATGTATTTATACACTGATGTGCGCTCTGAGAATACGACACTTCAAGATCCAGGTGCTGGAGGTGGCATCAATTATCAATTCTTTAATTACACATTATCCACAGACAACTCACAAGTTAAAACGCACTGGGCTGACTTATATAAATGTGTAACAAGAAGCAATATTATTTTGGATCAGATAGACGGAATATCTTTCGCTGATGATACAGAGAAGCAGAAACTAAAAGCCGAAATGTATTTTTTAAGAGCACTTACTTATTATCATCTCGTAATGCAATTCGGTGATGTTCCTTTGGTTACAAAGGAATTAAAAACTAAAGAAGAGATTCAGGAACATACAGCTCGCGATCCCAAATCAAAAGTATATGATTTGATCATTGATGACTTGACCAAAGTAACGGAGAGCCCACTGCCAGACAATCAAACAGGAGATGGAATTGGAAGAGCTTCAAAAGCAGCAGCTTATGGACTATTAGGAAAGGTTTATCTGTCAAAGGCAGCAGATGAAGATTTTCAAGCAGAAAGAGAAGCAAATCTGAAGTCTGCCAAAAGTAATCTGGAAGCAGTGTGGAAAATGAGACCTTTTGGCACTCTGAATGAAATCTCTTATGCAGATGTTTTCGATAAAGATGCTCAAGAGAAATGTACTGAAATTATCTTCAGAGTCATGTATGAAGGAGGGAACTCAAGTCTGGCTTCAAATTATGCCTATATTTTCCAGCCAACATCCCAAACCGGCTTAACTTCACAAAAGTCCGGAACAGGTAATAATATACCTACGGAAGATATGATGAATGCATATGAACCAGGAGATATGCGTAAAGACATTTCCTGTGGAACTTCATCTGGCGTGAACTATGTTAAAAAATATACCGATCTAGATGATGTAAATGGATATGGAGATAATGACTGGATTATTTTAAGATATGCAGATATTGCTTTGATGTTAGCTGAAGTGAAGATGCATCTTAATGAAACAGATGCGGTAAATTATTTGAATATGGTCAGAGAAAGAGCAGGACTTCCTGATTACACCGGATCGAATCTGCGTGATGCAATACTACAGGAGCGAAGAGTTGAGCTTGCCTTTGAAGGTCAATCTTGGTACGATTTGTTACGTCTTTATTCTCATCAGGAGTTGCTCAGCGTTATGCAGAAAAAGAATCCTAACTTCTCAGAAAAAGACTTTCTTCTGCCAATACCATATGATGAGCACAAGCTTGATCCTGAAAGAATGTACCAAAATAAAGGATATAATTAATCTGAGATCAGCATGAAAAAATTCATATATACTATATTGAGTTGTATATTAGTACTTTCCTTCACTTCTTGCAGCAATGATAATGAACCTGAAACTTCTCCATCTGGAGAAGTTTCAGTTACCATTAACATAAGTAACCAGACACCGGCTAAATATGAAAATATAACATTCGAAGCCATTATAGAAAGTCAATCTGATATAGACAAAGTGATCTGGAACTGTCAAGGTAAGGAAATCGGGACTGGAATGACAATTACCTATCATTTTACAGAAGAAGGAGAATATCCTGTCACTGTAAAAGTTGTCAATTCAGATAAGCGTGAAGGGAGTGCATCAAAGAGTGTAACTGTTTCTGGTACCAGCCTTAAATACGCCTTAAATACTTTTGATTCCAATAAAACTTGGATAATGGGCCATAGAGGAAATACCTATCAGTCTAATGCTCCTGAAAACTCAATAAAAGGCATAGAAAGCTGTATCGCTTTAAATGGAATAGTAAATGTTGTAGAAATAGATCCGAGAAGAACAAAAGATGGTATTATTATCCTTATGCATGATGAAACCATCGACCGGACCACAACAGGGAAAGGAAAGGTGAAGGATCTTACACTTAAAGAAATACAATCATATCAGTTAAAGCTTGATGACGGGACAGTAACGTCAGAAAAAGTGCCAACTCTATATGATGCCTTATTGAGCGGAAAAGGGAAAATCTATTTCGATCTAGATGTAAAGGACGTTCCCGTAAAAGAGGTCTATGATATAGTTAAGTCAGCAGGAATGTTGGAACAAGTATTTTTTTATACCGAAGACATTGATGTTGTAAAAACTATTATAAACTACACCCCTTCTCCAATAGTATATCCACAATGCATTGAAGCATCTGACATTGACGTTTTAGCATCTTTGGATATTAAAATGGCGCAATTATCCCTTTCAAAAGCTCTTGATACAAATTTTCCTGAAAATCTACAGCAAAAAGGATTATTATGGACAACAAATATTCTTGATATGAAAGGATATGACTATGACACCCAGATGCTGCAAGGAAATTATACTGGGATAGATAAATTATTAGTTAAAAATGTCAATATGATTCAGACCGATTACCCGCAGGTTCTTGCAAGCTATCTGGAATCTAAGGGTAGAAGATAACTTTAAAATTGAAAATTATGAAGAAATATATTTTTATCGCATTATTAGGATTGTATTCCTGTTCAGATGACCAAGGTATCATAGAAGGGAATGCTCCAAAAGCCAGCTTTACTACGGACAAGGAAGAATATACTGTCGGAGATAAAGTTATTTTAACAAATGCATCAGAAGCTACCGATAGTAAAATTACAAGTTATTTCTGGCATTTTGGGTTTGAAGGAAATGGAAACCGTTCAGAGGAAGAAAACACAACTGTAACCTATACATCTGCCGGAAAGTATGCTGTAAAATTGACTGTTACAGACGAAAATGGACTATACTCAACATTTTGTGATACAATTGTAGTAAATCCGACTAATATGGCTCCAATAGCTGATTTCAGTTATACTCCTTTATTATGCAAGATTAATGAGCAAGTAACATTCAAGTCTACTTCCTATGATGAGGATGGTACAATAGATTCATATCAATGGACTATTGATGGACAGGAAGTTTCAACTCAAGATGAATTTGAATATACCTTTACTTCGGCTGGATTTATCACAGTAACTTTAAATGTAAAGGATAACAAAGGGGAAACATCAAAGAAAGAATCAACAATTTATGTAAGAAGTAATGTTGAAGAAAACTTTGTACAGTTGTGGACAAAAGAATTTGAATCATCTTCATCTTTAAGATCTATATCCCCGGCTGTAGGAGACAATGGTGATATTTATGTCTCTTCAAATGCTTTGCATCTGTATGCGTTTTCTTCAAATGGAGAACAAAAATGGATGTTTGATCTATCAAAAAATGGCGAGAGTGGAAGCCAAGGGTCTTCTCCAATGGTAGACAAGGACGGTACTATTTATATAGGTGCAAGTACTGAAGACGGCAACCTTAGCAGTAGCCTTTATGCCATTAATCCGGAAGGAAGAATGAAATGGCGATATGAATTAGGCACAGGAACAACAATCCCTTATTTGTCTCCGGTTAAGAGTCCTGATGGTAATATTATTATTGGTAACAGAGGTACATTAGGATCTGTTCATAAAGTGAATGTATCCAATGGCTCACAAATATGGAGAACGAAGTCTCCAAATGGAGGAGCAAATGCCGGGCTGGCTGTTGATGCAACTGGTACTGTATACTGTGGACTTTCAGGAGCAAATGGTTTTTCCCGTACCACAACTGATGGTAAGAACTTATCACCTAACCTAGGAAAAGGAAATACAGCAGGAGCTACACTTCCAGCTATTGATGCGCAAGGAAATATCTATGTTGCTTTTTCTGAAGGAGTAATCGCATCTTATTCTTCAGATGGAAATGAAAATTGGAACTATAGTATAGGATGTACAATAAGTCAAGGTGGACCTGTATTAGATAAGAACGGCAATGTATATGTCGGAACAAAATCTCCAAACCCACAAGTTATAGCTTTAACAAAGAATGGAACGAAGAAGTGGATATATACAGCACAAAATGACATCAGCGCCGTACCTGCATTAGATAGTAAAGGACGGTTACACGTATGCGATGAAGCTGGTTATTATATAGTACTTGATTGTGAAACAGGAACAGAATTATATAAAACACAGCTTGGAACTAAAATCTGGTCATCTCCTGTTATTTCAGATTTCGGAATCATATTCATTGCATTTGAAGATAATGGATCATGTAAAGTAACTGCTATTGATTGCGGTATCGAGGGACCAGCCAATTCAGATTGGCCACAGAGAGGTCAGAATGCAAAACGTAATGGATTACAGAAATAAAGAATTTCACTATGAATAAAATAGCTTTTTATTTTTTATTGTTCTTCTCCCTTATAGGGGGAAGAACATATGCTCAGAATGTAAAGGAGCAACTCGAGATAAGTCCATCTAAAGAAATTTTAGTTGTCTCCCATCGTGCCGATTGGAGAAATGCTCCTGAGAATTCCTTGCAGGCCATTCAAAATTGTATCCAAATGGGTGTTGATATGATCGAGATAGACCTGAAAAAAACAAAGGATGGGCATTTAATTCTGATGCATGATAAGACACTGAACCGAACTACAACCGGTAAAGGAAAACCTGAAGACTATACACTGGAAGAAATCAAACAACTATATTTAAAAGCTGGTCATGGTCAAAAAACCCGACACAGAATACCTACTTTTGAGGAAGTAATGCTTTTATGCAAAGGCAAGATAATGGTTAATATAGATAAGGGATATGATTATTTTAAAGAAGCATATGCAATCTTAGAGAAAACCGGTACCGTTAACCAATGTATAATGAAATCTGATCATACTTATGAAAAGGTTAAAGAAGAAAATGGAGAGGTGTTGAACAAGATGGTATTTATGCCTGTCGTTAATCTACATAAAGAAGGAGCAGAGGAAATTATTGACAATTACATAAAAAACTTACATCCACAAGCTTTTGAATTAGTTTTCAATAATGATTCCCCTGAAATACTTAAACTGATAAAAAAAGTAAAGGATAGTGGATCAAGAATATTTATAAATACATTATGGCCTGAATTATGTGGAGGGCATGATGATGACAGAGCTGTTGAATTGAAGGAGCCAGAAGAAAGTTGGGGATGGGTAATTAAACAAGGAGCTAAACTTATCCAGACTGACAGGCCAGAATTGCTCTTGGAATATTTGAGGTTCAATAGGTTACATAGATAAATTGTTAGGTTAATTATTGTTTTATCTACAAGGCTTTTATAGCCTTGTAGATATTAGAACCATTAAATCTATGCAGAATGAAATAAAAAACATCATATTTGATTGGGGTAATGTAATTATCGATGTTTCTATGAATAATTTCACAGAAGCTTGTCAGATGGCCGGAATTAAGTTTACTGATGAAGAAGTTAACAGTACACATAAAGCCGGTTTTTTTCTAGCTTTTGAAATTGGAGAAATAAGTGAAGATGAATTTAGAAATGAAATTAGAAAACGAGCAACTACATCACTTACAGATATAGAAATAGATACCATTTGGAATAAAATACTAGGACAAACACCTAAAGAAAAGCTTGAGCTTTTATATAGCCTCAGTAGCCAATATGATCTTTATCTTTTGAGTAATACTAATGCAATACATTGGAATGCATTCTCCAAAAATTCATTCATTTGTAATGGTACAAATATGATTAATTCGTTCAAAGGAATTTATTTATCATATCAACTTCATTGTGCTAAGCCAAGTCCTGAGATATTCAGGAAAACAATAGAAATTGCAAAGATTAATGCATGTGAAACTTTATTTATAGACGATTCCTCAAAGAACTGTGAAGCTGCACAAGCTTTAGGCATGAGAGTACACAACTACATACCTGGTAGCGATTTAAAGAATAGTATATTAGGAGAAATAGAAAAAAAATAATACCATGATAATAAAGAAAATAGCAGACTTTTATAGGGTATCCAAACCTAAGTCGTACAAGTTTAGTTCTTCAGAAGAACAAAAGAAAAAATTAAATTACTATAAATGGGCAACATTCTTATCTGCCACATTAGGTTATGGAATGTACTATGTTTGCAGGCTAAGCCTTAATGTAGTTAAAAAACCTATTGTTGAAGAAGGAATTTTTTCTGAAACGGAATTAGGTATAATAGGTTCAGTCTTATTCTTTACATATGCCATTGGCAAATTCACGAATGGTTTTCTTGCAGACAGAAGTAACATAAACAGATTCATGTCAACAGGTCTGTTAGTAACAGCATTGGTCAATCTTGCTCTTGGATTTACAAATTCATTTATCCTTTTTGCTATTTTATGGGGCATTAGCGGATGGTTTCAGTCTATGGGAGCTGCTTCATGTGTAGTAGGTTTGTCAAGATGGTTTAACGACAAAGAAAGAGGTTCATTTTATGGATTTTGGTCAGCAAGTCATAATATAGGAGAAGCCTTGACATTCATTATAGTAGCTTCCATAGTATCTGCTTTTGGATGGAGATATGGTTTCTGGGGTGCTGGTATAGTAGGCATAGTAGGAGCATTAATGATTTGGAAATTCTTTCAAGATACCCCTGAGAGCAAGGGACTGCCACCTGTTATCAAACCAAAGGAAAATAAAGCTCTGAGTTCAGAAGAAACCGCAGACTACAACAAAGCCCAAAAACAAGTTCTCTTGATGCCAGCCATATGGATTTTGGCTTTATCTAGTGCCTTTATGTATATAAGCCGATATGCAGTAAATAGCTGGGGAGTATTTTATTTGGAAGCGCAGAAAGGATATAGCACACTTGACGCCAGTTTTATTATATCGATAAATTCAGTTTGCGGTATCGTGGGAACAGTTCTATCAGGTTTCGTTTCCGATAAACTCTTTAACGGAAAAAGAAATATGCCAGCACTCTTATTTGGCCTATTAAATGTGTGTGCCTTATGCCTATTCTTATTGGTACCTGGCACAAACTATTGGTTGGATGTGGCAGCTATGATAATGTTTGGTTTAAGTATTGGTGTTCTGTTATGCTTCTTGGGAGGTTTGATGGCCGTTGATATAGCACCAAGGAACGCATCAGGTGCAGCTCTGGGAGTTGTTGGAATTGCAAGTTATGTAGGTGCAGGTGTACAAGACGTTATGAGTGGTATTTTAATAGAAGGAAATAAAACAGTTATAAACGGAACAGAAGTTTATGATTTTACTTCAATCAACTATTTCTGGATAGGAGCAGCAATACTATCAGTCATTTGTGCACTCATGGTATGGAATGCTAAGGCACCAAAAGAATAAATTAAGAAATAAAATATTTTTTATTTTAGAGTAAGTGCTTTACGACAAAGTAACTTACTCTTTTTTTATATCAAAAATGAGAATAACAACTTTAATAATTTTGGTTTTTCTATCAAGCATATATTTAAGCGCACAAAATATAGAAGAAGAAACCAAAGGGAATGCTATTATAACAATATTTTCAGATTTCCATGCGGGATTTGGAAATGTAAATAAAGAAAGAGGATTCAGCCTAGAAAGAGCATATATAGGTTATCAATATAAAATCGGTAATAATATAAAAATAAAGGCTATAGCTGATTTTGGACAGTCAAAAGATGTCAAAGACATGCATAGAATTGGATTCATAAAAAACGCAATGATTGAGTGGAGATATGGGAAATTATGCCTCAAAGGTGGTCTGATAGGAACAACTCAATTCAAACATCAGGAATCATTTTGGGGAAAAAGATACCTCATGAAATCATTTCAAGATGAATACAAATTCGGAAGCAGTGCAGATCTTGGAGTATCTTGTGAATATGAATGGAGTAATTTCATCTATACCGATTTCATAGTGTTAAATGGTGAAGGATACAAGAACCTACAAATAGGGAAAGGACTTCAATATGGGTTGGGTATAACAACTAAGCCATTCAAAAATCTGACATTAAGAGTTTATGCCTCATACAATGAATATAATAAATCAGAAACGAATGAAGAAAACGATTATAAAGGTACTACAAACATAGCAGGATTTATTGGATATGAATATAATCAACTATCAATAGGAGCAGAGTATAATTATATGAAAAATACAGATTTCCTATACAATAAAAATAAAATGGGCATATCAGTCTACACTTCAATTGAACTTAAACACAATTTTAATATATTTGCTCGATATGATTACCTTTATTCAAATAATGATTGGGACTTGGAAAATGATTTAATGAATGGATTATGTGGTGTTGAATATAAAATTAACAAATACATCAGAATTTCACCTAACTTTAGGGTGATATATAAAATGAACAATAAAATTGTCCATCCATACTTTTACCTGAATATGTCATTTATGATATAATTTTAAGAGTTACATTTTACTCTTATTCTGCATAAAATAAAACCGTCTGCATGCCTTGAAAAAAATCAAGATCCATGCAGACGGTTTTTATATCCGAGCCGGAGAATCAGTCTTTATAATCTCCGTTTGCCTTAATCAGCTCAATCAGTTTTTCTACAGCCTGTTCTTCCGGAATGTTCTTTTCAATACATTCCTTCTTTTTGTACAGACTGATTTTGCCTCTTCCGGCACCTACATAGCCATAGTCGGCATCGGCCATTTCACCCGGGCCATTGACGATACAGCCCATGATACCGATTTTCAGTCCCTTGAGGTGAGCCGTAGCAGACTTGATGCGGGCGATGGTCGATTCCAGGTCGTACAATGTACGTCCGCAACCCGGACAAGAGATGTATTCGGTTTTGGAAGTACGGATACGTCCTGCCTGCAGGATACCAAAGGCGGTTTCGTCCACTTTCAGGTTACTGATTTGATTGCCGTGGTTATAGAGCAGGATACCGTCGCACAGCCCGTCGATAATCAGGGCACCCATGTCGGCAGCCGACTTGATTTGCAAGTCCTCTGTTTCGGTTTCCTGATACAGCTGGAAGAATACCAATGGGTTTTTCAGTCCCTGGTTCATCAGCTGGTGTGCCAATGCACGGAACTCACCTAAGCGGTTGTAGTGGTTGCTTTGAGCCACGATAACCACTTCCGGATGCAGACGCAGGCAAGCCATTACCTCTTCATGCAGTCCTAAATAAGAAGTAAAGAGGAACTTCATTTTTGCCGGATGGTGATGCAGCTCAATCAACTGCTGGTAGTTGAAAGCCGGATAGGTGTGCTCGCTGCCGTCCCAGGCACAGGCATCCACGATGTAACCGATGTCTGCTCTGCGGTTTTCGGGCAAGCGTTGGCCGCAGTACAGGTAGTCGGGCTTGAACTGTTCGCTTACTTCCAGGTCGTTGTTCAGACGGGCTGAGATGACTACCGGAAGCTGGTCGCCTCCGATGTTACCTACGGCCACGGTTTGTCTTCGGCTGGGGTGCGTGTAGTTGAATTCCGGAGCTTCGGTAGCAGGAATGTAGGGATGTCCTTCGCGTTTCAATACATAATCTACCAGTTTGCGGGCTACGGGAATTTCTGCTTCGGGTGCTTCACTCAGTGATACGCGGATGGTGTCACCTAGTCCGTCGCACAGCAGGGCGCCGATACCCAAGGCTGATTTGATACGGCCGTCTTCTCCGTTACCGGCTTCTGTCACTCCTAAGTGGAGCGGGAAGGCCATGTTTTCTTTTTCCATCTGTTCTACCAGCAGGCGGACGGTGCGTACCATGATGACCGTATTGGAAGCCTTGATAGAGATGACCACGTTCATGAAATTCTGTTCCACACAGATGCGCAGGAACTCCATGCACGATTCTACCATGCCTTCCGGAGTGTCTCCGTAGCGTGACATGATGCGGTCGGACAGCGAACCGTGGTTCACTCCGATGCGGATGGCCGTGTGGTTTTCCTTACAGATGTTCAGGAAGGGAATGAAACGGTCGCGTATCTTCTGGATTTCTTTTGCATACTCTTCATCCGTATACTCCAGTTGCTTGAAGGTGCGGGCAGCATCTACATAGTTACCCGGGTTGATACGTACCTTCTCAGCGTACAAGGCCGCTACCTCGGCTACTTTCGGATTGAAATGTACATCGGCCACTAATGGAGTTTGGTATCCCTGGGCACGCAGAGAGGCATTGATATGCTGCAAGTTCTCTGCTTCACGTACTCCTTGAGTGGTGAGACGTACGTATTCTCCTCCCGCCTCAATGATACGCTTGGCCTGTTCCACACAAGCTTCAGTGTCCATGGTGACGGTATTCGTCATACTCTGTATACGGATAGGATAAGCGCCACCCATAGGAGTGGCGCCTACATATACCTCGTTCGCCTGTCGGCGAGAATAGTTGAAGTAATTCATTCAGTTAGTTTGTCTTATAAGCGTATTTGACTTCTTTCAGCTCTTCGTTGGCTTTTACGATTTTGTTTTTCAAACCTTCCTTGTAAGCTGCAAACTTTTGAGCCAGTTCTGCATCGCTCAGGGCCAGCATCTGTACGGCCAGGATAGCAGCATTCATGGCACCGTTGATGGCTACTGTAGCCACAGGTATTCCGGGAGGCATCTGGATGATAGAGTAGAGTGCGTCTACACCGTCGAGTACAGAACCTTTTACAGGCACTCCGATAACCGGAAGGGTGGTGTTGGCTGCAATTACTCCCGGCAGTGCAGCGGCCATTCCGGCAGCCGCGATGATTACCTTGATGCCACGTCCGGCAGCTTCTTTCGCAAATTTCTCTACTTCAGCAGGAGTGCGGTGAGCCGACAAGGCATTCATTTCAAACGGGACTTGCATTTCATCGAGCAGCTTTGCGGCCTTTTCCATTACCGGAAGGTCAGAAGTACTGCCCATAATGATACTTACAATTGGTTTCATTCGTTGTTTTTATTTTAGTTATTCGTTAATAATCTCTTTGTAGCCTGCAGCGTCCAGCAGATCGTCCAGTTCGCTGGCATCCGTAGGTTTCAGCTTGATAATCCAGCCTTCGCCGTAAGGATCCTGGTTTACCAGTTCCGGATGTTCTTCCAGTTGCGGGTTGACTTCCAGAATCTCGCCTCCGATGGGGAGGAACAGGTCTGAAACTGTTTTCACTACCTCGATGGTACCGAATACTTCGCCTTTATCCAGCGTTTCACCTTCTGTGGTTACGTCGATGAAAACGATGTCGCCCAGCTGTTGCTGTGCATAGTCTGTGATACCTACATAGGCAGTGTCGCCTTCCAAACGAATCCATTCGTGTTCGTTGGTGTACTTGATGTTAGTCGGGAATTCCATATTGAATAAATTTAAAGTTTAAGATAATCAGTTTTCAAATAAACAAAATTCCCGTGATACCACAAAATAAACCGACGAAAAACCCGCCTGTCACTTCATTTAAAGTATGTTGCTTGACGATGATGCGGGCTGAACCTAACATGCCGGCAAGCAGGATGAAGAAGCAGAGCCATTCCACTGGATTGAACTGGAAGATGAAGCTGTAGGACAGTAATCCGCCCACCATCATGCCGCTGCTGGCCATGTGGGTGCTGATTTTCCAGCGTGTGTTGATGACTGTGCAGATGACCATGCAAATCAGGGTGGCTACGATGATGCCGCTCATATAGCGTGGCAGGTGTATGCGATACATCGTCAGCAGGCAGGCCATGTAGCTCAGTATGGTCATTCCGTAAGGGATAAAACGCTTTTCGCGGTGTCCCAGTTCGTGGAGTGTCCAGCCGTTGATTTTCTGAAACAGATAGATGCCCAGCATCGGTAGCAGGATGGTGAAGCAATACACCAGCCCTAAAACCGTCAGTTTGTACTGCAGGGGCATGATGTTCAGATAAGTAAAGAAAAAAAGCAGGCAGAATGCCACAAACGGTACCATGAACGGCGTAAAGATGAGCGATACGATGCGGGCAGTCATAAACAGGGCATCGCGGGGTTCCCCAGCATGGTGGGGAGCGGGTTCATGATAAGTCAGTTCATCGGGGATACTGGTTTCTTCCATATCAATATGTTATCTTCTTAATCTTGCTACGGGGATATTCAACTGCTGGCGGTACTTGGCCACAGTGCGGCGGGCAATGGGGTATCCTTTTTCCTTCAGCATATCGGCCAGCTCATCGTCAGTGTAAGGCTTTTCCTTGTTCTCACTGGCCACGCATTCTTTCAGGATGCGCTTGATTTCACGGACGGACAGTTCTTCACCGTTTTCAGTCGTGTAGCCATCGCTGAAGAAGAATTTCAACGGGTAAATGCCGTAGTTGGTCTGTACATATTTGCTGTTGCTCACACGGGAAATGGTGGAGATGTCCAGCTTTGTACGTTCAGCCACGTCTTTCAGAATCATCGGACGAAGCAGAGACTCGTCCCCTTCTTCGAAGAACGGGCGTTGCAAGTCGATGATGGCCTGCATGGTGCTGAGCAGCGTTTGCTGGCGTTGTTTCACGGCGTTGATGAATCCTTGTGCCGCATCTACCTTCTGCTTGAGGAATATCAGGGCATCTTTTGATTCTTTGCTCTGGTTCTGCTTGTTGCGGGTGTGTTCGTCCAGCAGCTCGGTAAATTCCCGGCTCAGCCTCAGTTCCGGCACGTTCCGGTTGTTGAGGCTGAGGTTAATCGTGCCGTCGTCTTCCGTCTCTACCAGAAAATCAGGGATAATCTGTTGCAGGTTTTTCCCGATGGCTTCTCCCATGGAACTTCCCGGACGCGGATTCAGCTTGGTCAGTTCGGCGGCAGCCGCATTATATTGTTCTTCTGTAATATTCAGTTTCTGAATAATCTTGTCTTTATTTTTGCGGGTGAAGTCTTCACAGCACTTTCCGATGATGTCCAGCTCAATCTGCTTGAGCGGAGAATCTTCTTTCCGGCGAATCTGGATGAGCAGACACTCTTGCAGACTTCTGGCACCGATGCCGGCAGGGTCAAAGTCCTGAATCACTGAGAGCACATGCTCCAGCTCTTCTGCGGAAGTGTAGACTCCCTGGTAAATAGCCAGTTCATCGAGAATCGTTTCAGTGGATTTACGCAGCAGTCCGTCGTCATCGAGAGAGCCGATAAGGTATTCACCTAATTGCTTCTGTTCCGGAGTAAGGTGTTGCATGTCGAGCTGTTCTTTCAGCGTTTCGTAGAAAGATACGTTGTCTGAGAAAGGAATGTCTTCCGCCCGGTCTTCTTTGGAGCGGTTGTTCTCCTGCAATTTGTAATCCGGAATATCGTCTTCCGTGCGGTAATCACCCAGTTCGATGTCCTCACCTGAATCGGTATTAGGTTCTCCGTCTTGGTCAGTCGTATTGTACTCATCATTGAGGGCATCGGAAGCGTCGGAAGTTTCTTTTCCTTCTTCGAGTGCCGGATTATCCAGCAATTCAGCGTGAATCCGTTCTTCCAACTCCAGAGTCGGAAGTTCCAGCAACTTGACAGCCAGTATCTGTTGAGGAGACAGGGTCTGTACTTGTTGTTGTGCCTGTGTCTGTACCTGACGTGAACCTTGTACCATTTTTATTGTTGTCTTGAGTTAACAGCGTGCAAAAATAATAATTAAAATGAACTTCAAAGAAAAAGGCAAAATTTTTAATATTGGAAACTGCTGCCGCCTAAGAACTCTCGTAGCAGGGAAGTAGGGGGCAATTCCTTATCTTGTACGGAAATAAAATAATTCAGGAAGCGGAGCAGACGGTGTGCTTCGGAGTATTCCGGACAACGGTTGGGCACCTTTCGTAAAACGGGTTCCACGTAGTCTTTTAATACTGCCAGTTCGAACAGCAGGGCCGAGTTGAACATGGCATCGGCATTTTCCTGATAGGGGAAAATCCATTTTTCTTCTCCGGCGCGGACACTTGGCCAGCGTGCGATGGTTTCCTCGGCCGAGTAGTTGCGGTACTTGTAATCGCGGATGATGCGTCGCAGCAGACGGTTGTCGGTTGTCGGGATGTAGTTGTGGTTGTCCAGCAGGATGGTAGTCAGTGCCGACACATATACTTTGTATTTGTTTTCGTTGGGTATGTGCGAAGTCAGTGCCGGATTAAGTGCATGGATACCTTCAATAATCAGTATCATGTGTTCATCTATCCGGAGTTTCTTACCGCTCATTTCTCTTTTTCCGGTGGTAAAGTTATAGCGTGGCAGTTCTACCTCTCCTCCGTTGAGCAAGGTGGTCAACTGTTCTTCGAAGAAGGGGAGGTCTACGGCATACAAGGATTCGAAGTCGTGTTTGCCGTTCTCATCCAGCGGGGTATCGTTCCGGTTGACGAAATAGTCATCCAGTGAAATGGGGTAGGGCTTCAGGCCATTGGTCATGAGCTGGATACTCAGTCGCTTGCTGAAGGTGGTTTTTCCGGAAGAAGACGGACCGGATATAAGCACGAGCTTTACCCGTTTCCCGTCTTGGTCGCGGTGGGTAATCTCATCGGCTATCTGGGCAATCTTTTTTTCTTGCAAGGCCTCCGACACATTTATCAGGTCGGTGGCATGACCTTCGTTGCAGGCCACGTTCAGGTCGCCTACCGTGCTGATGCCCAGAATCTGGTTCCAGCGATGGTATTCCTGAAACACTTCCAGCATTTTTTCCTGCTTCACCACTTCTTCCAGTTTGGTCGGGTTTTCACGGCTGGGGATACGCAGCAACAGTCCGTCGTAGTATTTCACAATGTCGAACAGGCGGATGTATCCTGTACTGGGTACCAGGCTGCTATAATAACAGTCCACCGTGTCGCCCAATTGATAGTAGTAAGAATAAAGCTGACCGTAAGTGTCCAACAGTCGTGCCTTATCCATCATCCCTCGTTTTTCGAACAGACGAACCACTTCCTCCGTGTGACTTTCAGTGCGTGTGTAGGGAATATCGGCCGCGATGATTTCCTGCATTTTCTGTTTGATGCGCTGCACGTCATCCAGTCCAATGGTACGGTCAATATGCAGTTTGCAGAAATATCCCTTTGAGATGGGATGTTCCAGTGAAATACTGCCTTGCGGATAGAGTTCTTCTACCGCTTTGACCAGGATGAAAAAGAGCGAACGGACATAAGTGCGCATGCCGGAAGAACTGGTAATGTCAAGAAATTCAATGTCTTTATTGTAGTACACCCGGAAGTCGAGACTCTCTACCTTATTGTTGACTTTGGCGCTGACCGGACCGTAGGGCATAGCCAGATTAAAACCGTTATAAATATCCAAAAGTGAGCTTCCCTCCGGGAATTCTCTTGTCGAATTATTATTTTTGCAATATATTTGTAGCATAAATGTAATATGTGTCACTAACCTTGTGAATAGGCAGTTAATTTACTCATTAAACAATTAAAAGCCTCTTTCCAACTTAACTAATTACAAATGGAATATTCTTTTTATGATTTTTTAGCGCTTCTTGGATCACTGGCGCTGTTCCTTTATGGAATGAAAATCATGAGTGAGGGACTTCAGAAGTTTGCGGGCGACCGCCTTCGTAGTATTTTAACCGCAATGACCACGAACCGTGTGACGGGGGTGCTGACAGGTATGTTGATTACCGCTCTGATTCAGTCCTCTTCTGCTACAACCGTAATGGTGGTCAGCTTTGTAAACGCCGGCTTGCTGACGCTTTCCCAATCTATCGGGGTGATTATGGGAGCGAACATCGGAACTACGGTGACGGCGTGGATTATTTCAGCGCTCGGTTTCAAAGTAGACATTTCTGCATTCTCTCTGCCGCTTCTGGCTATTGGCATTCCATTGCTTTTCTCTCAAAAAAGTACGCGTAAGTCTGTCGGTGAGTTTATTTTCGGATTTGCTTTTTTGTTCATGGGATTGAATCTCCTGAAGACGAACGCTCCGGATCTCAGTCAGAATCCGGATATGCTGGCCTTTGTTCAGAATTATACGGACATGGGCTTTTTTTCTGTCCTGCTGTTCGTCCTGATTGGTACTGTACTGACCATGATTGTACAGGCTTCGGCGGCTACCATGGCCATTACGTTGATTATGTGTGCCAACGGATGGATTAGTTTTGAACTGGGAGCCGCTTTGGTGCTGGGAGAAAATATAGGAACCACGATTACGGCCAACCTGGCGGCCTTGACTGCCAATACGCAGGCACGCCGGGCGGCAATGGCTCATCTGATGTTTAATGTGTTCGGTGTAATCTGGGTACTGATGTTGTTTGAGCCTTTCTTGTCGATGGTAGACTGGATTATTTCCGATTTTATGAAGGTAAGTGAGGCCGACGGGGTGGCTGTCTCTTTCAAATTGTCTGCGTTCCACACTTGCTTCAACGTCTGCAATGTGCTGATTCTGATATGGTTCGTACATCTTATCGAGAAAACGGTCTGCAAGATTGTTCCCCAGAAAGAGCAGGAGGAAGAATACCGCTTGCAGTTCATTACGGGGGGCATGCTTTCTACGGCAGAGTTGTCTATCCTTCAGGCACGGAAGGAAATCAATCTGTTTGCCGAACGCATACAGCGTATGTTCCTCATGGTGCGTGACTTGTTGCATACGGAGAATGAAAATGAATTCAACAAGCTGTTCAGCCGGATTGAGAAGTATGAGAACATCAGTGACAATATGGAAGTGGAGATTGCCAATTACCTTACGCAGGTGTCGGAGGGCAGGTTAAGTTCCGAAAGCAAGCTGCAGATACGGGGGATGCTCCGCGAGGTGACGGAGATAGAAAGCATTGGCGACAGTTGCTATAATCTGGCCCGTACCATCAACCGGAAACGACGTGGAAATGAAGACTTCACGGGTGCGCAATATGAGCATATCTCACAGATGTTCCAACTGACGGACGATGCCCTGACACAGATGATTGCACTGGTGGAAGACATGCATCAGCAGGTGGATGTCAACAAATCATTCAACATCGAGATGGAAATCAACAACTATCGTAACCAGTTGAAGAACCAGAATGTGATTGACGTCAATGAAAAGAAATACGATTATCAGATGGGTGTACACTACATGGACATTATCGCCGAATGTGAGAAGTTAGGCGATTATGCAGTGAATGTGGTAGAGGCTCATCGGGATGTGAAGGAAAAGAAAGCTTGAAAAAAGAACCTCGGCGTTCTCTAAAATTGGATAGGAACGTCGAGGTTTTTTGTATCAAATTGGGATATAAAAGCAAGGTTCCTGATTATTTAAGAACTTGCTTCATTGGGCGACCAATCCATGCTTGTGGCTGTGTGAGTCCAAAGATGTAGGCAATGGTAGAGGCCGTGTCGAACTGCATCATACATTCTTTAAATTCTCCGTATTGTTTTACGTTCTTACCTGCAATGATAAAGGGGATTTCCATTTCTTGCAAGGTTTTTCCTCCATGTCCTTTCTTGATACCTCCGTGGTCGGCTGTGAGTATGATAATGGTGTCATCATAAATGCCGGCTTTTTTGATAGCTTCTACAATGCGTCCTACATAAGTATCCAGTTCCTCGAGCTTTTGATAATAAGCAGGAGTGTCGTGCCCGTCGTGGTGGCCCGTATGGTCAAGCTGATCAAAGCAAACAGCAAGGAAAGTTGGTTTTTTGTTCATAATATATGTTTCGGCCATACTGCATAGCAGGTCGGGGTGTTTGTCATATCCGATAGCCTGTGCATAATGAGTAATTGCCAATGTGTCAACCAGGTATTTGATACCTTCCCATTCATACATACATCCTGTTTCAGCGTTTGGCTTTGCTTCTCGCAGAACAGAGTATATGGTCGGAAAGATTCCGTGGTCGTTAGTAACCATGGATGGTATTTCGGGGGTGCGTGATCCCCATTCGGTGTAGCCATGGATTTCAGGGTCTGCTCCATTGAACATGGAAGCCCAGTTTACCGCAGAAGAAGATGGTAATACGGAACGTTTTTTAGGGTGTAGCATCCTTTCTGCATTACCTCTTTAATGTGAGGAATAGAGGCTTTAGGTACACTGTAAGCACCCCATCCGTCAATGTCAATCATAACTGCATGCTGAGCTTTCCATTTGGCAGCCTGGCATGGAAAAACTGCTGTAAAAATCAGACAGCTTAGAATAAAAAATAGTTTTCTTTTCATATTAAATAACATTATAATAATCAGATTCCCGTATCCACCGGATTCTTGTCCGGGAATAACGGACTGTATAGTACAGTACGTTTCAGTATTTGAAGTTTTCCATCCTTCACGAACTCTTCTCCGCGTTCAGACAAATGACTGATCATTGCCTGGCGAAGTTCCTGTAATTTTTTGCGGTATTTCTTTTCATGTACCACATTCTTTAATTCATGAGGGTCATTTACCAGGTCAAACAGTTCTTCTTCTCCGGTATGGAAACGCCATACATATTTTATTTTACCGTCAGTCAGGGCACACCAGTAATTATCCGGGCTATAGCAAGTGGCATGTTCCAGGTCGATGTATGTACGCCATGTTTCCCCTTTCATCAGACGTAAGAGAGATTGTCCGTCCATGTCACTGGGAACTGTACCACCGGCAGCTTCCAGAAAAGTGGGAAGTAAATCGCGAAGCTCAACCGGAGCATCTATTTTTCCTCCTTTATCAAACTGATATCCAGCGGGCCATTTCACAATATAGGGGATGTGTACGGAACCTTCATAAGGATAAGTCTTGCGCCAGTGGAAATGGTCGCCCAGCATGTCGCCATGATCTGATACGTAACAGATGAGTGCATTGTCATACATACCTTCTTCTTTCAAGGCTTCGATTACTTTCCCGATTTCTTCATCAATGAAAGTCACATTGGCGTAATAGTGACGGCGTGAGTTCTTTGCATATTCTTCACCAAAGTTTCCGAAGGCAGCATCCTTGGGGGCATCTTCTACTTTTGTCAGACGGGCATAGTCTTTCTCTTTGCACCATTCTCCACTGAATGGAGCCGGTACGTCACGTCCTTTGTATAAATCAGACAGACGCTGGGGCGGATCATACGGACTATGCGGGCGAGCAAAAGAAACCTTCAGGAAAAGAGGCTGTCTGTTGCCCTTCTTATGGTTATGAATCATCTCACAGGCCATCTCTCCGGTCCATGCGGTAGGATGAAGTTTTTCGGGCAGTTTATATTCTGCTGCGCCATGGTCATTCCATCCGATACCTGTACTGTCCGGGTTAAGTCCCGGAGCCTGCATTTGAAACCACAGGCGGTAATCGCTGATGAAGTCTTTTGTTTCTACGCGGCCGCTTTCATCGACGAGTGTACCATGGAATCCATGTAATGCTTTTTGTGGGAACCAGTGCATCTTTCCGATGCCGAAAGTAAAATAATTCAAGTCGCGTAACATCTGGGGCATTTCATAACGGTACTGGCTGCCTACTCTTCCATATCCCAGCATACCATGATGCCAGGGAGACAGGCCTGTGAGCAGACCGGAACGGGCCGGTGTACTGCTGGGAGCAGAGGAGTAGCCGTTAGTAAACAAGGTACCATCTTGCGCCAGTGCGTCCAGATTCGGAGTGATGACGGAGGGATTACCCATGCAGTTCAGGGCGTCACCTCGATGTTGGTCCGATACTATCAGGATGATGTGTGGCTGTTGCTGGGCCATAAGGGTATGAGGAAGACTGCATGCTCCTGTGCCCAGTACGATTGCGGAATAGAAAATTCGGTTTGTTTTCATGGCTTATTGTAAAGTAAATGATTGAGTAGCTCCTGCATAAATCGGATTTTCTGCAGGCTGCATGCGAATGGTATATGCTTTTTTCTTCCGAGGCTGTATGATGACATTAATAGCTTGCCCTGTTTGTCCTGGGTCGGCTATGTGCAGAACAGGAGCGTGTCCTTGGGTTTGCTTAATCATTAACGCGCAAGGTTTGTCTACTTCAATGGATATCTCCTTGTGCTGAAAACGACCGGCGCGGTAGAACACTATCTGCCAGATATGAAGCCCTTTGTGTCTGACAGCCTGTATATCAGCATCATTTTGAAGAATTTCCACAAGATTATTACGACTATATTTTTTTACTGCTTCGGGAGTATTTTTATCAGGTAGTACTATATATGCATAGCTTCCGGATTTAGGTTGCAGACCGTGGTCTATACATACGGTGAAAATATCGTTTTGTATTTCTTCTTTCCGGTTAATACTATGGTTGATATCGTACCAAGTTCCACTCTGTATTTGCTGACCGGCCACAATGTTTCCTCCTTTCGGGAACAGATAACCTATGCCATCATGCCATATCCATTCAGGATTTTTATAATGTTTTTCTCCTCGTTCCATGGATTGCATCTTTCCAGAAAGAGAAATAGATGCCGGTTCAGACGATGCAAGGCATTGGTTGACCGTGGTATATACTTTTTCAGAAGCTGTAGAAGCAATGTTTGCTCCCAGGCATACGATTTCTTCATCAAAGAAAAACCAGGCTTTGTGTGCTCCAGTCTGTATGTTTTTGTAATTATCCATGTAGCGGTAGGTCGTAATTCCGTATAAACTGTCGGACACCCCTCCGGCGAAATCGGAAGTTCCCGGTGTTTGCCAGTCGCTGGCTGCAAGTGGAATTTCTTTCAGTTGCGGAGCTGTAGTACCTGGAATACGGCTCCAGTTCCATGATGGGAAAATACCCTCATATTCATTTCCCCTCTGTACGATATTGGTACATCCGTCGGACATGAAGTAAGTTTTCAGGTTTTCCCCATTGCCATATTCGCAACGGGCGGTACGATTGGAAACCAGTCGCACATCGAAGGTATATTCAGGACGCACATGTAGTGAATAATCTCCGCGGAAATAATGTGTATGTTGAGGCTTGATGGCATAATCAGCCGGTTTTTCCTCTTTCAAGCGTGAAATAATTTCTTTGAATTCCTGTGCATGAGCTGTATCCAGAATTTCCATACGTTGTGCAAATAAGGCTGTATGCGATTTGTCGGGAACACCCGGTCGACTCACACTGCGTCCCATGACATCAAACAGCATGTATTTTCCTCGTATGGTCGGATAATAGGTTTCTCGCATGAATTTGCTGATAAGGTTCAGTCTCTCCTGAGGCATGGCAAAGCGTGTGCCTCGTGTGTACATGGCTACCTGAGTGACTCCTTTCAGTATTTCGTCTCCATATCCGCCGATATACAATTGTTGTCCGTGCTGAAAGTTGCTGTTGTCATGCTGAAATCCCTCTTTTGTAGTGTAGATTACCGGGTTATAGACATTTTCCAGTGCAAACTCTAGCGTTTCGGCATCTTTAGAAAGGCATGCGCGATAAATCCAGTGGAGGGCAATGTCTGTACGGTTGGCTCCTGTCCATTTGGCCGGATTCCCACCATCCTTTTTTATACGTTCCAATAGTTTATTTTCCAATTCATGAGGAAGTTGTTTCTTGCCGGTACGCATCTGGATGAGTAACACACCTAAGGCCTGCGGTTCTGCAATCTGGTTGTACCACCAGTTATGGCACCATGGATTTCGTTCATGCCAGTATTCAAGTCCTTTTTCTATCTTATTATACAAATCCTCATTCTGATAATATCTGTTTTTGGGATTAGTATAGGCAAAAACGAAGTCCGAAATGCGGTTGATATGTACCAGTGGAGGCCAGTTGGTACGCTGGATGCTGGCATAATCCACATCGGTGAAGGAACCGTCTTGGACGTTATACTTTTCCAGTCCTTGTGTGATGTCAGGATTTTGCGCAAAATCCTGTCGTATTTTTTGCATTAATGCTTCAAACTCATTTTCTTGCGAGATGTGTTGGGCCTGGAGTAAGTTAAAATGGCACAATCCTGACAATATTAGCCCAAAAAGCAATGAAAGTTTTTTCATAGTCTGTATAGAATTGTAGTTTTATGATGTAAAGATAAATAAAATAGAGCTGTACCTCAAAGATATTCTCTGTTAAGTACAGCTCTATAAAGATATATTGACTAAGTATTTTCCTTTTCTCTGATCTTGTTATACGTTTATTCGTTCGGACCGTCCAGTGGAGCTATGTTGTCTTCGTAACCATCATAACCATAATTCTGGTTGATGTGACCTTGTACATTCACAGATGTAGCAGTTTCTGCTATTGGCCACAATACATGGTAAGGTTGTATTGTATAGGTCAGACCATACGCGTTTTTAACTCCCTTGTTGTAGAAGTCTGTTACGTCCATGATGCGATTATAGAAGAAGTTCTCTTGAGAGAATTTATCCATTGAATAAGTTCTTCCTTTATCGTCAGCTTTTCCGGTCTGTGCGTAGATGTAAGCAATACGTGTTAACTCACACTTACGTGGTTCTTCGTAGAACAACTCTCTGGCGCGTTCATCCAATATCATCGAAATGGTGGCTTCACTGGCACTGATTTCACGTGCTTGTGCACGGCGGCGTACTTCGTTGATGTCTGCAGCGGCAGCTCCAGTTTCTCCTTTCCAAATATAAGCTTCAGCTCTCAACAAATAGGTTTCAGCCAGGCGGAAAATGTACCAGTCTGCCCATCCTCCACGCCAGTTGTTTGCTTTCTGGTCTGCTACGTTGGTTTTGTAGTGTGGCCATTCAGACCATGCTCGGATTGTATCGTTTACAAGCAGATTACCTTTGCTATCATATTTCTGAAGAGGTTTTCCATACCATTCAGGGTCTTCTGTTGCCAGTGCCGGATTGTTATAAGTCAAATCTTCCATTCGCATCCAGTTTCCGGGAGCATGACGTAAGTCTGTATTGTCTAATGTCCAGATCATGTGAGTGGCATACCATGTCTGTCGAAGCGTACAGATGCCTCGACCATATTCTAACAGGTATGGATTTTTCTTTTCATCATTGTCTACGAAAGCCTTTTTGCCATTTGGCGTTTTGATATTGCTTGTGGTAGCTGAGTACATAGGCAGGATTTGCCGTTTGATTTCCAGACCGGTAGCTGAACGAGCATCCGTTTCATCATAATTGTCTAGTACAATATAAAGAACTTCTTTGTTTTCAGGCAAGTGCTTGTTCTCAGATTGATGTAAATCCCATACCACATTCTTGGTCGGGTCATTCTTGTCTACTCCGAAGCGTTCTTTCATCAAGTGGTGCACTCCGTCACCGATAACTTTGTTACAAGCCTCTATGGCTGCATCGAATTCTCCAAGAGCCAGATCTATTTTGGCAAGCAAATGATAGGCAGCTGCTTGAGTAACTTGACCGATATTTACATCATTCGAAAGATAGGGTGCTGTGGTTTCCAGGTCATTCTTTAACCAGCGCAAGATGGCTTCTCGTTTGGTAGAATAAAAATCATAGCGTGGACCAGTTACTTCTTCTACGATAAAAGGAACGTCACCGTATTGATGTACCAGGCGGTAATAACGGAATGCACGGTGGAAATGAGCCAGTGCTTTAATTTCCTTACGTTGGTCTTCATTTTCAAATTCTGCGGTTTCAGAGCGTGTAAGCAATGTATTGGCATCTTTGATACCTTTATACAGGTAAGTCCAGTAGTTGTTAATCTGACTGTTATTACCTTTTAAGTTAGCACTGGGAGTAATCAGGGCAGTCAGGTCGACAGGTGTGTTTCCTGCATCTGTACGTCCGTTTACAGCCATTTCGGAGAAGAAGTATTCACTTAGGATGCAGGGATCTGCCGAAAATGAAGTTGGATAGTAATCGAAATAACGTACGTCACGGTTTAGCATGTCTGTACCAGTTTTCAGTCCATCGTAGCTGTTGTAGGTATTCTCCGGGGTGAAAAAGGACAATGGTTTCGGGTCCAGCCAGTCGCTACATCCGGTGAATAGTATGCTGGCAGCACCAGCCATGAATAATTTTATATTTTTTGTTTTCATAACGGTTCAACTATTTTTAAAGTGTCATGTTCAATCCAAATAATAAGGTTCTCGGAGTATTTGCATCGCTGTTTTCCGGGTCATAAGCCGGCCATCCAGAGATAACTCCTACATTCTTTAATGTCAGATTCAGGCTTAAAGCTTGTATCTTTAATCTTTGAATCATGGCTTTCGGGAATGAATATCCCAATGATATGTTATCGAATCGTAAGAATGAGGCATTCTTATAGATGCTGTATGAAACAGGTGCCTGAGCTTTCAAGCGAGGATATTCGTTGATAGGATTTTCTGGAGTCCAGTATTCACGTACAATGGAGTTAGTTACATTCAGTAGTGCATTGCTGTTGGTGAAACGATCCATTGTTTTGACATGTCCCAAATAAGAATACATACTGAAAGAGAAATTCCAGTTCTTGAATAAAGTAAACTCGTTGCGCATATTCCAGCGTACTTTTGGAGTAGTATTACCTAAGAAAACTTTGTCATCATTATTGTATTTATAATTCTGGTCTACATCCAACAGCTTAGGGTCACCGGGCACTTGATTATATTTGGCTGCTTCTTCAGCTTCGTTTTCCTGCCATACTCCCAAGAACTTATATCCCCATTTTTCATCCAATGCATGTCCGATGAAATATCCTTTGGAAATATCATCAGCTTCTTTTTGACCGATTACATTTCCTTCTTCATCTAATACATCTTCCATTAAGCCATATAAGTGTTTGATAGTATTTTTGTTATAAGCCAGATTGAAGGTCGTAGACCATTCAAAGTTTTCTCTTTGAATATTGGTAGAACGAAGAGAAATTTCTACACCTTTATTGTTTACCTCACCAATGTTGGAAGTCACAGAAGCGTAACCAATCAAGTCGGGAAGTTTACGGTCGTTAAGCAAGTTGTTTGTTTTCTTAGTATACACGTCAATGCTTCCACCCAAACGTCCATTCAGTAAAGTGAAGTCAACACCGATGTTCCATGATTCTGTGTTTTCCCATTTTAAACTTGAGTTGGCCATGTTGTAACTATAGAATGAATTAGCTTGGATGATTTCACCTGTTAACGGGTCATAATAGAAATATTTTCTCGGTTCAAGTTTCATCAATGCGGCATATTCTCCGATAGAACGGTTACCGTTCTGTCCCCATGACAAACGGAGTTTACCATATTCCAGCCAGCTGATATTTTTCATGAATTTTTCTTCACTGAATACCCATCCTAATGCTACAGAAGGGAACACTGCATAAGGATTTTCTTGTCCGAAAGCAGAATATCCATCCCGGCGTACAGTGGCGGTAATCATATAACGGTTGTCGTATGCATAATGCAGACGTGCCATCAGGGCAGAACCTGTGCGATAAGTGTCATTTGCACCTAAAACTGGTGAGGTACCGAAGCCCATACCATGGAATCCTAATAAGTCGCTTGGCTGGAAAGCTGAGTTTTCTCCAGTGCTAGACCAGTATTTACGCTGTTCCCAGTTCAACAGTCCTGTGAAATCGAATGCATGTTTGCCGAATGTCTTGTTCCATTTCAACATGTTATCCCACTGCCAATAGAATAGTGTAGAATCGCTACGTTTGGCATATCCACCTTCTGTCTTATAGGCGGGATGATCTGCTGAACGCTGGCTGTAATCATTAATCCATTCAAAGCGAGGAGAATAAGTAGTTTGTAAAGAAAATCCGAATGGCAATTCAGCTTTCAGGAAGATGGAAGCATTCATGTTGTAGATTTTCTTCATCTTGTCCGTATAAGTTTGAGAAATCAACGGGTTCGTAGCATTATTGTTGTCATTCGGGAAATATTTAGGCGTAGTTCCGTCTTCCTCGTATACGCTTCCAAATGGTGATAGGGTGGTATAAGAGTTGTCGCGGCCAATGTAACCTTCGTCACGAGCTGTGAACTGTGTGTTGATACCGTAAGACAAGAAACCGGCAACTTTGTTTTCCAGGTTTACTCGGGCACGGATGGCGCTATATCCTCCTCCAATTATGTTACTTTCGTTCTTCAGGTAATTCAGAGAAGAATAGTATGACATGTCGTCTTTTTTCCCGGAAATGCTGACAGTATAGTCTTGTCGTAAAGCGGCGTTTTGATAAATCCAGTCTTTCCAGTCTACTTCATTTCCTGCCAGGAAGTTATCAATTTCTATCTGGTTGTACTCCAGACGACGCATCCATACAGCCATAGGGTCTCCGGTATCCGTTCCCATCCACTGAGCCAGTTCGGTATTGGTTAAATTTGACGGGTTATCGTATTTGTTGCTGGTATCATCGCGGTGGATACTTTTTTCTACATCTCTACGGAAATTAATGTAATCCATGCCCTGATAAACTTCAGGCAACTGGTTTACAAAAGAAGCACCTACCGTGGCGTTAAAGTTAATAGTCGGTTTTCCATTGTTGTTACCTTTCTTCGTTGTGACAAGGATAACACCGTTGGCAGCTTGTGCACCATATACGGCAGCCGAACTGGCATCTTTCAATACATCGATACGTTCTACGTCGTTAGGGTTGATATCGGTCATTTCGCCTGGGTAAATTACTCCATCCAATACAATCAGAGGGTCAGTGCTTGCAGCCATGGTACTTTTTCCGCGAATCATCATGCTGGTATTTCCTTTGGCGTCTGTTTCCATTCCGATAGAAAGTCCAGCAGTACCTGCACGAAGCATATCTTGTAGAGTCTGACGCTGTTCTTTTTCCATATCAGATGCTTTCAGAGAAGCTACGGCACCAGTCAGGTCGGTCTTTTTCATTGTACCATAACCTACAACGACTACTTCACTTAACAGTTGTGTATCTTCTGTCAGTTTGATGGTAGCTGGCTGTGTAGTTGCTTTTACGGTCTTAGAAGAGAATCCGATATAAGATATAACCAAGCTAGATCCTTTAGGAGCTTCTAGTTCATATTTCCCGTCGATGTCTGTAATTACACCAATGGTTGTACCTTCTACCACTACGTTTGCACCGATAATGGGTTCGCCGGCTGCATCCAATACAGTACCGGTTACTTTAATGGGTTTACCTTTAACTGCAGTGGTTACACTGGATTGTGAGGCTTGTGTACTTTGTGCAACAACTGAATTACCACAGAGTGATAATAGTAATGTAGTTGCCAAAAATGCTTTATTTATATTCATAAAAAGATATTTAAATAAGTTGTTCTTGACTGAGTATATTCATTAATTTTCTGCAAACTGAAGTGTTCCGAGATTGAATTCAGACGCCTGCACCGTATTTCCGCTTGAATGCCAGCCGTCACACGTCAGTTTGAAATATTGATAGGTTTGTTTCATGGGTAATGGAATGCTTACTTCTGCTATATCAGCCGCCGTAGGAATGTTTATGCCAATTGAAATAGGTGTAAAGTTTGTGCCGTCATTACTTCCATATACTGAAACTTTATTCATGCGAATCCAGTCTGTTGTATTGCTAAATGTTCTATGTCGTAAGCGGAAAAAGTCGAATTCTTTAGGCTCTTTCATATCGATGATGAAATAAACTTCTTCGTCCTTTCCTACAGTAATTCCACTTAATGATTTACCTGGTTTTACTAACAAAATGCAGGATTTTTCATCTCCGTCTATTAGTGATTCTGCACTTCCTCCTACGGTACCATCTGTAGGTGTTGGATGTGAGGTGCTGATTGTCCAATTGTTACGGTCTAAATCAGTATAGCCTGCAATGTCGCGCACATGAATCTCTGAAGTGGTACTTACGTTACTACCGTCAGTTGATGATACGGTAATGGTGGCATTCCCTTGGGATTTTGTCGTGATTTTTCCGTAGTTGTCTACATATACTACTTGTGGGTCAGAAGATGAGAAAGTGACATCTGTATTCCATGCATTTTCCGGGAAGACAGAAATTTCTTTTCCTAAATCGATTTCCACACCCGATGCAAGTGTTAATGTTCGGTAGGCTTTTGATATTTCAATTGAGCTGACAGAATAAATTTGTTTATTAACTTCGATGATGCAAGATGCCCACATGTCTGTATTGTTGGTAGACCATGCAGTGAGTGTGGCTTCTCCTTCATCTACAGCTGTTACTTCTCCTGACTCATTTACGGTAAACACAGATTCATTACTACTTGTATAGCGGTAAGCATATTCGTCTTTATCAATGGCATCTTCGGGGAATAAAGTGATTTGAGCAGTCCACGTATCCCCTGGGTAAAGGGATACATGATTGGTTTCTCCTGTCTCAGTGAAAGCCATGGAAGTTACTTTTATACTATTATCTACATTTTCTTCACTGCAACTTGTGGCAGCTAGGGCTGCACAGATAAATAAACTGCTATATAATATGATAGGTTTTAATAATTTCATAGTTTACAATTTTAAGTTGGTTAGACTATCGATTCATTTTCCATTTTTCATCTTCCCAGTTGCTGTCAGTTATGTTGTATAACTCAGCGGGTGTTGCCGGATAACCTAAAGCGTTGATTTCTGCCTTCAATGCATCAATATCTTCTTGATATACGATAAAAGGTTTGGTTCCATAATCGTTGATTTCTGTATCGACCGGAGTCAGGAAGCCCCAGTCTTCAAAGAATTGAAGGAGATTTATCTTGGAGTATTTGCACGCTTGGCGTACAAAATCCAACTGTAAAATGCCTTGCGTTTTTACTGTAGTATCCAAGTTAGGAGTTACACGGAAGTGTTCGTATAAATCAGGATAGAAATCTGTATAGCCGTTTGCATCCATAAATAATTTCAATTGCCAGAAAGGAACCAGTTTGCAAGTGTACATGTGTTCTTCGGTAATGCCGTCGGCTTTCCAGTTCCACATGCAGTGTGGGTTATTTCCTGTAACGATGTAGTCAATTGCTTCTTGGTAGTAGGTTTTTCCTGTAGAAGTTTGTACGCTGTTTAACTTAGATTCTCCACTCAGGTATATTGATACATCCATTGACATAATGTTGTTGGTAACTTCTGTCGTACCAGTCCATTTGAGTCCCGGACGAGTCTGATTGCTATGACCGATTTCATGTCCGAGTACCCATGAGCGTGCTTTCATTCTTTCAGGGCTACAGAACACTTCAGCATAACTGGGCACATATGCAGTGTGGTTAGTAGAAGAGTAAGGATTCTTGCTCTGATGTTCGATATGGAGATACATTCGGTTGGCAAACAAGCGTTTGTCAGGGTTGTTATGATATTTGAACAGCCCCATCAGTGCCCATTCTCTTTCTACTACCGTGTCGAAAAGGTCTACCATTTCTTTGATGGGAGTCTGGTAACTCATATAGTCTTGTACGGCCCATGTGATGACGACGTATTTTCCAACTACATCGATATCTTGCAAGCGAGTATTGCGAAGCATCTCTTCCCATTCTTCCTGGGTTGTGTTGTTGCGTACGTCATAATATCCATTTACTTTTCCAAACGGGAAGTGGACAGTTACGGTCTTTGCTTCAGCGGCTTCTTTGTCTGCTTCGCTTAGTTCCAGAGGAATGTAGTCTTGTGTGAGGTTTTGAATGTATACCAATCCCCCTGTTTCTACTTTGACTTTGTTCTCACCTTGTTTCAAAGCGTATGTTCTAGCTCCGTTGTAGCCACCATTTACCAAATCCTGTACTATCATAGACACATTCTGTCCGTGAGTATCTCCCACAAGAACCAGTACTTCCTCGCCTTGTTCTACATAGATACCGGTAGGGTTGTCTCTTAATCCATATTCGGAAGTCTTCAATATGGAAGCCATGATGGATGGAGTTTGGTAAGGTCTGTAGTCGGCAATACGGTATGCTTTGTCGTAAGTTCCTTTTAATAGAGCCAAAGCCAGCTTCTGATAAGTTTCTCCCGGCATTTTTGTAATTTCTTTTTCTGTGACTCCTTCTCGTAAGGCAGAACAAGTTTCGTCGGTAAATATGGTCGTATAATCAAATTTGTTTTGATTTGTCTGGTAGAAATCCATTTCTGCACAGCTGATTCGGTTGTTGTGGGCTGACTGGATTTCAAAACGTACCTGCTTAACGTCTGTATAACTTTGTTCAAGCTGGATGGTGGTCGGAGTATAGTTCTTGTCCCCACGAGCACATTCTGCTACTTTTGTCCATTCAGAGCTTCCATTGGTCATGACATAGACATTGAACTCGTTGAAAGCTCCATAGCGTGTGCCATTGTCTGTTCTAGGGGTGTAGACAATATAATCCAACTGGGCAAGAGATTTGAATGTATAATCAATGATAAATGGCCAATCAGAGAAAGCACCGAATTTAGAGTTGAAATAGCTTGAATAATCGCCATCGAAAGATTTTTCAATGCCACGGTCTTCTTGTTCTGTTTCTTCCGTAGTGGCGGTAGCACTTGCTACTTCAATCTTAATATCATCTGAGCCTGTAGAAGCGGCTTGACTTACGCTGATATCACGGCGCAAGGTTTTGTAGGTAAGTGATAATACAGTGCTTCTAGATGTTAGATAGGCTGTGGGTGTTGCGGTTACTTTTAATACTTTATCTTTTAACTCGAAAGTACACCAGTTCCCGCTTTCTGGTACAGCACATTGCAGAAGGCTGGGATCTATGTCTTCTGAAAAAATAAGCGTAACTTCCTGCTCACCTCCGCTGGAAGGAAATTCAATTTGCAGAGGTAATACGCGTACCCAGTCTGTCCTTCGTAATTCTTCGGAATCATCAGAACACCCGAAAAGAGAAAAAATCATTACGGTTAGTAAAAAGAAAACTGATTGTGTTAGTTTCTTTTTCTGCGTGTGAAGGTTTTCGTTTTTCATAACAGAAATTTTAGTATTAACAAAAAGTAAACAATTCTCTAAATGGCTAGCTCGATATAGGAACTGACCATTAATGTGTCGCAAATGTAGAATCTTTGATTTTGTTTTACATTCTTTAAATTTCTGAGATGATTCTGTTTTAATATTGGCGGACGATATTATACCTTAATTTGGACGTTTAGTGTATAAGCAAAAGGTAAATTGAATGATTTTAGGAGTAAAGACTTGTTTCTCGGATATAAACCGTTTTTTGAGAAAACGGTGAATCATGTTTTATGTTCCCTTGTCTGGAAACAAATGTTTCGCATTGCGGAACCGTAAGTTTCACAGTGCGGAGCTCTTTGTTTCCGATAAGGAAAACATAGAAAACTCCTTGGAGAGGTGCATTCTTTTCCAAGGAGCTTTGCTAACTATATTATAAAGGAAAAAGGTGTTTAAATAGAATCCGTTCTTTCTCCTTTTCCTCGTACACTTTGCGGAGTAATTCCGAAAAAGTTCTTGAATAATTTGCTGAAGTAACGTGGAGATGAGAATCCCACTTGCATGGATACTTCTGAAATATTTAGTTCCGGATGTTCTTTCAGAAGGGACATAGCTTCTTCTAGTTTGATTTTTAGAATAAATTCGTTGGGTGGAAGACCAACCAACTGCTTGAATTTAGTATATAGTTTGCTACGACCCATGCAAAGAGCGTTGGCCAAGCTTGCTACATCAAAATCAGGATTTGTAAAGTTCTCGCGTATAATGTCAATGCATTTTTGCAATAGCTTTCTGTCACTTTCACTGATAGCATCTTCGGCACTTGTTTCGGGTATTGCCTTATTGGTGTAATAAGCCTTCAAACGACTTTTGTTTTTCAATAAATTGCGGCAACGTGCCAGTAGCATCCGGATGTCGAACGGCTTGATGATGTAGTCATCAGCTCCGAAACGGAACGCTTCTATCATCTGTTCGGTAGACATCTGAGCTGTGATGAGAATGACAGATACCTGAGCCAGCTCAATGTTGTTTTTTATTTTATAGCACAATTCTTTTCCGGACATTTCAGGAATAATCAGGTCAGTAATGACCAGTTCAGGTTGAATTTCCTGAGCTTTCTCCCAGCCATCTTTTCCGTTATGGGTTACGTGTACCTCATAGGTCGCTTCCAAAGTTTCTTTTAAGATGGCGCATAACTCTTCATTGTCTTCGACTAGTAGCAGTATGGGTTTCTCTTTTTCGTTATGTTCTTCTGAAGGTTCCGCTTCTTTTTTATCAGTTTCTTCTGCAAAGGCTGGAACCGGCGACTGTTCGGCTTCCTGTGGAAGAATGACCGATTCTTCTGTGGCTTGAACCAGTTCATCAGAAGTGAAATGTGATTGACCAAGTGGCAAACTGATGGTAAACTGGCTTCCTTCTCCGAGTTTGCTGGCTACCTGAATAGTTCCGTGGTGTAGTTCTATGATATTTTTGGCGATAAATAATCCGAGTCCCGTACCTGTAGGTACGTTTCCTGAATTGTTTTTAGCTTGATAGAACAGATCAAATATTTGTGTAAGGTCTTTTTCTGCCATTCCACACCCTGTGTCGGCCACGGTAATGACAGCCTGGTTCTTGATTTTCCGGATGTTTACGGTGATACTTCCTTTGGGTGGAGTGTATTTTAAGGCATTTAATAGAAGATTGGATATTACTTTTTGCATTTGTAAAGGATCAATCCATGTCGGTAAATGCTCTGTTAGTGCATCTATCTTGAAGTTTATTTCTTTTTGGTGTGCATATTCAATAAATGGCAGACAAGTCTGTTTGATAAATTCTACCAGTTCTTGTTCTTCCACTCGTAGTGTGACGCATCCTTGTTCCTGTTTGCGGAAGTCTAAGAGTTCAGATATCAGTCTTCGCATATCCCATGCATTCTTATAGATGCGCACCAGCCGGTTATGGATGGTATTCTGTAAGTTGTCCGTTTGTATCAAGGTTTCCAGTTGCCCTAAGATTAAAGTCAGCGGAGTTCTGAATTCATGAGATACATTGGTGAAAAAGTCAATTTTCATTTGATTGATGGCCTCAATATGTTCTTTTTCCTTTTGTGCTGAGGCTAGCGAAGCACGTAGTCTGGTTTGCCGGATGACAAAGGAAAGGATGATAAATATTATACCTCCTGTAATACATGTATATAATAGATAAGCCCAAATGCTGGCATAGAAAGGAGGCGCTACATGAATATTCAGACAGGTTTCTTCTACTTTACCTTTTCCGGAAATAATCGGACGAACCTTTAAGGTATAGTTGCCCGGTGAAAGGTTGGTGTAGGTGATATGTTTGCCTAGCATGCGGTTCCAGCTATGGTCGAATCCTTCCAGAGTGTATTCAAAACTGGAATGCACATCGTCTATGTAGCTGAATGTGGCTATTTCAATTGTAAGGTTATTTTGATTGTGCTTTAAATGAATCTCTTGAGTCTTGTCTAGTATAGAAGATAGTATGCCGGTTTCATCTCCAGGCTGTATGGTCTTATTAAAGATAGAAAGCTGGTCAAAATGTGGATGTGGAGGCAGGGTTTCGGTAGTTTCTTTTTCAAGAACGGCCATACCATTGGTTCCTCCTATATATAAATATCCTTTTTTATCTCTAAACAGGCAAGAGCCTAGACTATAGCTTTGATTGAATAGTCTGTAGGTATTTTCTATTGTTTCTGTTTGTGTGTTAAATAAGGAAATGCCATTTCCATGAATCAGATACAGACAGTTCTTTTCTTTAGAGTCTCCTATATAATAACAAAAATTGCTTGGAAGTGACAGATTCTGTGTACTATATTGTTTAAACGAATCTTCTTTTCTCTGATAATGGAACATACCTGCTCCAGTAGTGCCTACATAAATTTCTCCATATCTGTCTTCAAAAATGTGCGATACTCCTCCCAAAGACAAAGGAGCTGACAGGTATTTTGTAATATGTGAGGTCGTGAGGTCTATACAAATGACTCCTCCCCGTGATAATCCCAGCCATAAGCGGTTGTGACTGTCGAGTAAAATGGTTTCGTAGGTAAAATATTTTTTTACCAACTGATTTACCTCCGGATTTTGACTGATTTCGGAAAACGTTTCTGTTTTTTTATCCATGTATACCACTCCTCCTTGTGTGAGCAGCAATAACCCTTCCCGATAAGGTTGAATACTGTTTACAATGTCATGGGGAAGAGAAGACGGATCGTCTTTCTGGTGGTGCAAGCTATGTCCTTTTTTAGTTCGGGTGTCAAAGATATAAAGTCCTCCAAAATGTGTTCCTACATACAATATCTCTGTTTCAGGGTCGAAGTAAATGGATTTTAAGTTGTTGCTTCCTATGCTTTGGGGGTTCCCAGGCTGGTGTGTGTAATGAGTGAACTTGCCAGTCTGTAGGTTTAGCTGATTAAGTCCACCTCCTTCGGTACAGATCCATAGATTGCCGGACAAATCTTCAGTCATTTTACTGACAACGGGGAAGTTAAGCCAGTCTGTTCGAAGCGGGTTGGCATGATAGAAATAGTTTCTTTCGACTTCCGGATTAAAAATATTGACTCCTCCGAAATACGTACCAGCCCAGATATTACCTTGTTTGTCTTTATGAAGGGCAAGAATGGAATTATGGCTTAATGTATTAGGAGAATCTCCATATTCGGTGTAATGACTCCACGAATTAGTTTGGGGATGATAACAGTCAATACCTCTGAAAGTTCCAATCCAGATATTCCCGGAATTGTCCTCGTTGATACAGCGTATCTGATTATGTGACAGTTCACCCCGGGCATTCGTGTAGTGAGTGATGATATTCTGTGAAGGAGAGAAGCGGTATACTCCACTCCAGCTTCCTATCCAGACATTATTAGAATGGTCTACAAATAAGCATTTGGCATCGTTATTGAAACTTGCCAACTTCGTTTGTCCGGATGGTTCTTTCCGAGGAATAGCAGAAAGACGTGCCGGACTGATGGCCCAGATTGTATCATTTTTTACATAGAGATGAGTGGCTTGATAGAACTGGGGCGGGAATTGTGTGAACCGTACCAGCTTTTTTTCTTGTTCGGTGTAATAATAGATGCCGTCTTTGCAAGCGGCCCATAAAGTGTCTTGTTCACAAAAAAGACTTCTGACATCTTTCTCTATCAGGATGGTGAATTTCTCTTGATACAGGTCGAAGCTGCACACTTTTCCTTGTGCCAGCAAATAGAGCTTTCCTTTTTTATTACCGCATATTTGATCGATTCCATCTGTGGAAAAAGTTTGGAAATCTTCAGGAATGGCATAGGTGCTGACGCTGGTACCGTTGTAACGATTTAATCCCTCACTGGTTCCCAGCCATACGGCTCCAATTTCGTCTTGGTAAATGGTTTGTATGCGAACTTGTGAAAGTCCGTCTGCAATACCTAAATGTTTGAAGTAAAGATTTTGAGCCTGGCATGTAAAAATGAATAGCAATCCGATAATTCCTGATACGATGTTCTTCATAATTTTGTGAATGACTTTTACATAAATGCAAAAGTAAGAAAAAAGTAGTTGAAAAAGGATTTTCAATGAAAAAAGAGACAAGCTTTTGATGGGACGAAAAAAATGAAGGTTAGATTCGTCCGAAGAATGTGCACTATTCGTCCAAACGGAGAAAATGTTAGCAGATTCTATACGGAGAGTAAGGGATAGAGAGACTTTTCCTTACTATTTTTGTGATGAGCAGAATGGGATTTGCTCATTAATTAAAGAATACGAGAAACTAAAAACCGAATTAAAACCGTAAAAAGGAGCCGACAGTAAGTAAAGGTTGCTTTAACTTAAAGAAAAACTATGAAACATTTTTGGATGTGTGCCTGTCTGTTGTTTTCAACCCTCACAGTTTGGGGACAGACGAATTTCAGAAAATCGGAAATAAAGGAAGTAATGAAGCGTGTGGCTGACTGGCAGATAGCCAATCCGGACCAACGTCATGAACATGGTGATTTGGATTGGACCAATGCGGCGTTGTACATGGGTATGATAGACTGGGCAGAGCTGACAGAAGGGGAGGATGGTAACCGAACATATTATGACTGGCTTCTGAAGATAGGAAGACGCAATCATTTTCAGATGGGGAAATGGATGTACCATGCCGACTTTATTGCCGTGGGGCAGCCTTTCATTGATCTGTATCAGAAGTATAAGGAACAGAAGATGATTACACCTGTAATGGCACGAGCCAACTGGGTGGTAGAGAATATGCCGATGGCTTCCATGCAGTTGGATTATGGCAAGATGGAAACCTTGACACGCTGGTCATGGTGTGATGCGCTGTTTATGGCGCCTCCTGTGTATGCCAAGCTTTACGGGCAGACTTTAGACAGAAAGTACCTTGATTTTATGAACCGGGAATACAAGGCTACCTACGATTTGCTTTTTGACAAAGAAGAAAATCTCTTTTATCGTGACACTCGCTATATAGGTAAACAGGAAGCAAACGGGAAGAAGGTATTCTGGGGGCGTGGAAACGGATGGGTACTTGGTGGATTGGCTGAAATTCTGAAAGCATTGCCTGCAGATGAACCTTCCCGGAAATTTTATCAGGAATTATTTGTGACACTGGCTACGAGAGTAGCCGAATTGCAAAGTGCTGACGGTTACTGGCATGCCAGTCTGTTGGATCCGGCATCTTATCCCTCACCGGAAACCAGTGCGACAGGATTCATCGTATATGCACTTGCTTATGGGGTAAACCAGCATTTACTGGGCAAAGATGCTTTTTTGCCGGTTTTGGAAAAAGGCTGGAAAGCTTTGACCGATGCGGTAGAAAAGAATGGGAAGTTGGGATATGTACAGCCTATTGGCGCCGACCCCAGGAAAGTGACTCGCGACATGACGGAAGTGTATGGTGTGGGAGCTTTCCTGATGGCCGGATGTGAATTGTATAAAATGTCAGAAAAATGAAACTACATAAGATTATAGGAGCGTGCCTGTTGTCTGGTCTGTGTGCGACAGGTGCTTTTTCAAGAGAGGTAATCAGCTTTAATGACGGCTGGCTGTTTAAAAAAGGGCCGTTTGCTACAGACATGATGAAGGCAGCTGCCCAGTGGGAAGGTAAGTGGACAGAAGTTACCATTCCTCATACTTGGAATGCGAAGGATATGCAGGTGAAGACAAACTCCTTTTATGAGGGGGCGGCTTATTATCGGAAGACTTATTTGATTCCTGAGACCATGAAGGGGAAACGTTTGTTCTTGCGCTTTGAAGGTGTAGGTACTTGTACGGAAGTGTATGTCAACGGTTATCTAGTGGGTACACACAAGGGAGGATATTCCGCCTTTGTCTGTGAGATTGGTGAGCAGGTAAAATATGGAGAAAGCAATGAGATTGTGGTGAAGGCTGACAATACAGCTCGTCCAGATGTCATTCCGGTGAACCACAGTCTTTTTGGAGTATACGGAGGTATCTATCGCCCGGTGTCGTTGGTAGTGACAGAGCCTTGCCATATTGCGGTGGAAGATTATGCTTCTCCGGGAGTTTATGTTACACAGAAAAATGTGTCGAAAAGTGCAGCAGAAGTAAATGTAAAGGTGAAGCTGGACAACGCTTCCTTGCAACCGGAAGCACTGGAACTGGAGAATGCAATCTATGATGCGGAAGGCAAGCTGGTGAAGAAGCATGTACGCAGTTTGGAACTGACCCCGCAAGGAATGCAGTCGTATACGGCTTCTTTCCAATTAAAACGTCCGCATTTGTGGCAGGGACGGAAAGATCCTTATTTATATAAGGTAGTATCCCGTCTGAAGCAGGAGGGACGGGTGATTGATGAAGTGGTACAGCCGTTGGGTATCCGTAAATATGAAATTGTAGCCGGGAAAGGTTTCTTCCTGAATGGAGAGAAATATCCCATGTATGGAGTAACCCGCCATCAGGACTGGTGGGGAAAAGGCAGTGCGTTGACAAATCAGGAACATGACGCGGATTTGGCTATGATTATGGATATTGGAGCTACTACCATTCGCTTGGCACATTATCAGCAGGCAGAGTATATGTATGCCAAATGCGATAGTCTGGGACTGATAGTCTGGGCTGAGATTCCTTTTGTAAATCGGGTGACGGGGCAGGAATGGGATAATGCCCATCAGCAGATGAGAGAATTGGTCCGACAGAATTTTAATCACCCTTCCATTTATATTTGGGGAATTCATAATGAGGTGTATCATCCGCATGGTTACACAGCTGCATTGACCCGTTCGTTGCATGATGTATGTAAGACGGATGATCCGGACCGTTATACAGCAGCTGTAAACGGGTATGGACATGCAGAACATCCGGTGAACCAGAATGCAGATGTTCAAGGAATGAACCGCTACTTTGGCTGGTATGAACGAAAGATACAGGATATTAAGCCTTGGGTGGAAGGTCTGGAAAAAAATTATCCCTGGCAGAAACTGATGTTGACAGAGTATGGGGCGGATGCGAACTTGGAGCATCAAACTGAATACCTAGGAGATGCCTTGAACTGGGGAAAACCTTTTTATCCTGAAACTTTCCAGACAAAAGTGCATGAGTATCAGTGGAGCGTGATTGCCGAACATCCTTACATTATTGCTTCTTACTTGTGGAATATGTTTGATTTTGCTGTGCCTATGTGGGAGCGTGGAGGAGTTCCTGCACGTAACTTGAAGGGAATGGTGACTTTCGACCGTAAGATTAAGAAGGATTCCTATTATTGGTATAAAGCTAATTGGAGTAAGGAACCTGTACTTTATCAGACACAGCGCCGTAATGTGGACAGAGAAAGAAAAGAAACTTCCGTAACTGTGTATTCCAATATTGGAACTCCGGTGGTATACCTGAACGGGAAACCTTTGGAAGGCATCCGTCAAGGATATACAGAGGTACACTATGTATTTGATAAAGTGACGCTGGCTCAAGGAAAAAATATATTGAAGGCTGTAGTCAGCTATCAGGGAAAAGAATATGTAGATGAGATAGAATGGAACTATACTGGTGAAAAGAATAGGGGGACTATTGTGCATGAGAATAAGAAAGAGCATGCAGGATGGTAATAAAAAACGGGGCTTTTAAGGCCCCGTTTTTTTATGTTATTCGCTGATTTCTACCCGGTTTACTTTTTCCAGTAAGAATCGGTTTTGATTCCAGTGAAAAGGTCGGTAGGCATTATTCGTTTTAATCTTGTTTTGCTTAAAGATTAGTCCGTCTACTGACTTGGCGTATAGGATGGGCGCATCGAATGTGTCAAATTCATTGTCTGTAATCTGGATGGCGCCTGGTTTTCCTCCGTGGAAATATTTTACCTGATGCTCCAAATCGGGAATTTCCGGATAAATGGAAATTACGGCGTTGGTAAATTGGAACATATTGGTCAGTGCATTGATGAACCGGTTGTGACGGATGATTACCTCTCGGCAGGCACCGGTTTCATACCAGCCGTTGCAGTCACCACACAACAAAATAGCTGTTCCTGAAGTATGGTCAAACAGGTTGTTTTCTACGATTGTTTTTTTAGGTGTACTGAACAGAGAGCCTCTGGCGCGGTTGTTGCGGATGGTATTACCGGCAAAATAAACCTCTGGTGTCCATGTCAGGTTTTCAATGCCGAAGTCAGTCTGTTCGTTTAAACCTTCAGGAAGTGGCTGACTGAAACGGATGATAAATTCACGGGCGCCGTCTGCTGTCGGTTTATCTGAGGCTGTAATGCGTTCAATACAATTCTTTTCATCCAGCAGTTCCATGGTTTGTGAACGAATGAACTGTACGCTGTCGCCGGGAAATCCCCAGTCAAATCCCCATGACTGGTCGTGCATGTAACGTGCTTTGAGGGTGTGGGTATCAATTTGTTGGAGTACTTTCAAGTAGGTTCCATGTATATTGATGGCATCGTCCATCATACCTTCATACAATCCGTTGACAGAGGTGATTTTTCCTTTACACTGAGAAAAATGGGTTGCATCGGCCTGAGTAGTGAAATATCGGGAGTCGTTTTCTCCTTTCAAACATACACCAAAACCATCCATCGTGATGTCATCACATAGTTGGGCTAACAGTCCCATGCCTTGTGCATAGTGTACCTTGACATTCTTTATTGTGGTTCGGGTATTATGTGACAGGAAGATACCGGGAGTCGGACGGTCCCATGAGCGCATGGCGACAATAGTCCCTGCCGGAAGTCGTTTGTCTTTCCATTTAGGGGCATGTATCAAATTCTTTCCTACCAGAGAACAACCTTTGGTTGGGCAGCTGATGTCGCTGGTGTTGTATACAATGTGCCGGCTAGCCTTTTCAAAAGCGATACCCGACATCGGGCGAAGTTTCCAACCTTCTCCCTTTGTTTCGAAAACAGAGTCTTTTGTCAGGTGGTACTCTACCCATGGAGCGGGTTGAAAGGTGATTCCTTTTTCTCCTTCATTTTTTATAATTTCCACTTGAGCGATGTGTGGGTTGGCAAAATCGATGCTGAAATTTTGTAGGGTACAGTCTGTACTTCTGAGAAGGGATACCGGAATCATCTGTCCGTGGAAGATGAATTCTGCCCCGTTTCCTTCTATTGTCAGCGATTTCATATCCTCCAGTGCCAGTCCCACTCTTTTAGGATTATCCTGGTCGTGGTTGGAGATGTAGTAAGTACGTTCTGCAGCTCCTTCAGGATAGAAATGATAGGTCCCGCTTTGAAAGCGTAAGGTTACTGCTTCGCCTTCTTTTACTTCTTTTCTAATTTTTGCAAGTGCCTTCTCCATACGAGTAGACATGTTGCTCTTCTTTCCCGGTTGAATACCGAAACGAGCCATGTCATACACATGTTGTGCACATAGAGGGAGGCAGAATACGGCAAACAATGCCAGGCATTCTAGTTTCATTTTCATAGTGTTACATTTTGAGAATAAGAGTTGTTGTTTTATAGTAAAGTATTGATTATTATAAAGAAAGGCTGACGAGTTGTATCTGAATACAAATTGACAGCCTTTCTCTTAATGAGTGATTTGTAAAGTTACTTTAATATCCAGGATTCTGATCCTCTTTTAGCAGTGGATTGACATCAATAGCAGAAGTCGGTATTGGCATCCACATCAAACGGTCATCCCAACTTTTTTCTACTACTTTATATTTTGTCCAAGTTTGTGTATTAGAGTCAAAGCCACCACAAGGTGCATAGGTGATTCCATTCATAACTTTGGCACAATATTCTGTACCATAACGACGTATGTCTTCATATCGATGTCCTTCTCCAGCTAACTCAATACGACGTTCATTACGTACGAAATCAATTGCTGCATCTTTGGATAGAGAAGCCGGAACATGTGGCATACCACAACGGTCACGTAATTTATTGAGTTCGGTGGTAACCTTGTCATCCCATCCAGAATTTATAATGTGTGCTTCTGCATACGTTAATAAAACTTCTGCATAGCGAATTATGGGATAATCTTCCACACTATTGGAGCCTTTATAGGGGGTTAGTGACACCATTTTACGGTAGCAAAATCCTGTCCATGACTCATTTCCGTCTACTCCTGCTTTTAAAGGATCCCACATGAAATAGTAATCCCCTTGGGAGAAGTCTGTTTCCTGCCAGCCTTTTAGCGGGAATTGTATGGAGGCATATAGACGACTGTCTCTATTGCGGAATTCTTGCATGTAAGGAATTGCTTTGATATCCAGTGTTGGTACCTTTTTTAGATATTCAGCTTGTGATATGGATTTATATGTATTGTTCTCTTCGTCTTTTTGGGAGAAGTAGGTAGTCCACATGCTTGCATATCGTTGCATTCTTTCATCTGCTGAAATCTCTGTGGGGATAGTTTTACCGTCTATGGTCCAATAGGCGCTAACCAAGTCTTGCATTGGTTCATACGAGCAATAACCTGATCCCATTTGGCTGGGGCGAATGTAAGTATACCGGGTCCAGTCATTGTTGTTGTCATCCGCCATATATTCTCTGGTTAGAATATATTCAGGGTTTTCAGGGTTTGCATTTTCTGCATGCCATAACGTTTCATAGCTAAATATACCCTTAATGAATGCTTCTTTATTGATTTCGGGATGTTGGTCAAAGTCAATATATTTTTCCATTTCTTGTGCTTCTTTTTGCTGAGCAGCATTTAAGCTTGTGATGTGATATAAGTCATGGAAACCTTCACTGATAACTAAGCTTGCTGATTTTTCAGCTTCTTCATAATTCCCAAAATAAAGTGCAGCACGAGCACGAAGAGCCAGAGCTGCCGCACGAGTGATACGTCCGGATTCATAATATTTATTGCCATTATATTCGTTGGGCAATAAATCCGCAATTTCATTCAGCTCTTTCAGAACATAGGCTTGTACTTCTTCTTTTGAATTACAGCGGACATTAGGAATATTGTATTCGGGGACATCTTCAAAAAGATATGCTTTCCCAAAACGGCAGACTAGTTGTAAGTAGTTCCAGGCACGAAAGAATCTGGCTTCTGCCTTCATTCTTTCCTTCAGGTCCTTATCCATATCGCATTGATCTATGTTTGCTAGGAAGGTATTTGTGATACGGACTGTACTATAATCGTAACCAAAATCATTACCAGCAGTAATACCATTCATTTGAAGTAATTCATAAGGACCTTCCCATGGTTTATGACTATGTGCATTGTCAGTATACATTTCATCCCAGATATCAAATCCAGAGAGTTGTGCATATAATCCATTTAAAGCAGTCCAAGCATCTGATTCATTAGTCCAAAAGTTTTCTTTAGAGATACCAGAGGGAGGTATTACTTCCAAATCGCAGGAGGTAACTAATGTAGCACATAGAAGTGCAGAATATGTAATATGTTTAAGTTTCATAATTGTTTCTTGTTTTAGAATGATAAATTGACTCCAAAAGCAATGGATTTTGTACCCAATGCAGAAATACCACGCCCCGTAGAAGATTCAGGATCGAAGTCTTTCATGATTTTATCAGCTCGAAGGGTAAAGAGATTCTCTCCAGTCAGGAAGAATTTGAGTGAAGAAAGTCCCCATTTAGTAACGACATTTCGAGGAACCATGTATCCAAGAGAAAGAGTCTTAATACGGAAATAATCTGAATCAAATAGTTGGTTATCAGAGAAATGTTTATTATATTCATCTAATGATGTTCCACCATACAAGCGAGGAACTGCCGCATTAGGATTAGGATTTTCCTCATTCCAGCGTTGTAAGTGATATTTTCTAGGATTGGAGTTCAGCATGAAAGCGAATACTTGTTCAGACTCAAATCCGACACTTGTTCCAGAAACTCCTTGTCCGAAAGCGCTTAATTCCCAGTTTTTCCATTGTAGGCTAATATTGATGCCATAGGTAAAATCAGGAACATCTTTACCAATAATGGTACGGTCATCGTCTGTTATGGAAGCATTTACTTCTGGCTCACCTTTTTCTAGATCGCAATAATATTTTACTCCCTCGCGTTGTGGAACATATTTTAAGTCACCAGCTTTAGGATGGCGGCCATAAATATAATAACGTCCGGCATCAATTTCCTCCTGTGTGTATAATCCATCTGTTTTTAGACCATAGAATGAACCTATTGATTCACCTTCTTTCAAAATCCAGCGTACATTATCACCAGCATTTTGAATCATATTGTCAGAACCGGCCAAATTGGTAATCTTATTGTTATTGGTAGCTATATTAGCACTGATAGAATAAGAAAAGTCTCCAATCTGGTTTCGGTGAGTAATAGCCATTTCAAAACCTTTATTTTGTACCTCAGCTAAGTTTAAACTCGGATTAGACCAAATACCTGTTTCCTTTGGAACGTTATAGCCTAATAGAATATCACTTGTTTTCTTGATATAGTAATCTGCAGACAGGCTTAATTTATTATTAAAAATGTCCAGATCAAACCCTATATCTGTAAGGGCAACTTTTTCCCATCCTAGGGATGTGTTAGGGATCTGAGCTTCAAGAACGCCTTTTACTGCGGTATCACTGAAGTTATAATTTGCACTGCTGGATAGAAGTTGGAAGTAGTCATAATATCCTACATTATTAATGTTTCCTAGTGTACCGTAAGAAGCACGGAGTTTCATGTTATTAATCCATTTTATAGATTTCATGAATGATTCTTCACTGATACGCCAACCTGCAGAAACAGAAGGGAACACACCCCAGCGATTGTTCTTATAGAAACGAGAAGAACCATCAGCACGGACATTCACTTCCAATAAATAGCGGTCGTTGTAAGAATAGTTTACACGGCCGAAGTATGACAGCATTTTACTTTCTACAATGGAGTTTCCTCCTGGAGTTTCTTTGGAAACTTCGTTTCCCTGTTCTATGTCCTCTAGGCCATCGCTGACAAAGTCGGTTCGCTTGCTATAAAGGCGCTCATAGTTATAGTGTTCATAAGAAGTTCCTGCTAAAAGATTAATGGTATGTTTACCGAAGTTCATATCATATTTAGCAGTCAAGGTCGTTAGCATTGTGCTATTACTGATCCAATGCATCGACATGGAATTAGGGCTGGTACTTTCTGTACCAGGAATTGGATTACCTGTCTCAAAATGATTAATTGCAGAATGAGTTGCAGTGTAATTTTTGCTTTTGTATTCGTAACGTTTGTAGTTCATTTGGCCAGAAATTACTAAGTCCTTAATAGGTTTTATGTCGAAACCTAAATCATACATAGAGTTTTCTGTCGAACTTTTAGCCCAGTCTTTATAACTTAGTGCACGTAGAGGATTACTATTCATAAATGTTTGAGTTGCATCCTTTCCACCCGCTATACTACCCCATTCTCCGTTTGATTGTTGGGCAACCATAATAGAAGGAACTAATACAAAGTTGCCAATATAGGCAGTTCCGTGTTTGGTGTTAGACTCATTACGGATGTATTTGATACCACTTTTTAAAGTTAACCATTTGGTAATATCTGCTTGCACATTTAAGTCTAAATTGTATCGGTCGCTGCTAACTCCAGGCATGAAATCATCGCTATACAAATATCCAACGCTGCTAAAGAAACGTACCTTATCACTTCCGCCACTAAAATTAAGAGAATGTTGAGTTGTCAGAACATGTTTATCTAATACAAGATCAGCCCAATTAGTATTAGGATAATAGTCAGGTTTGCTTCCATCTTTGAACCATTGAATCTCTTCATTGCTGTACGCTTGATTTTTTCCACCTGATGGATTTGCATTATATTTTGCTTCATTCAATAAAGTAGCATAATCCCATGAATCTAGGACGTCAGGTAGATAAGTTGGCATTTTCATTCCGACCAGTCCGCTGTAGGATACGTTCATCTTTTCTTTCTTACCTTGCTTGGTGGTGACGAGTACTACACCGTAGGCGGCACGTGATCCGTAAATAGAAGAAGAGGCCGCATCTTTCAGGAAAGAGATGGATTCAATGCTATTCGGGTCGAGGTTGGAGAAGAAAGTTGCGTCCGCGATAGCGCCGTCAATGACATATAAAGGTTCTGAAGTACCCAGGTTACCGCGTCCACGGAAGTTTATGCTTGGGGTGGAACCCGGACGGGAGATGACAGTGACGCCGGGGACGGTTCCCTGTACGGCGGAAAGTACGTTGCTCTGCACGCGGTCCTTAATTTCGTCAGTGCTGACTGAAGCGACTGAACCGGTAAGGTTAACTTTCTTCTGTGTACCGTAGCCTACTACTACTACCTCATCCAGTAACTCCGTGTCTTCTTTCATGGTTACTGTTAGGGCATGCCCTTCCCATTTTACGTGTTGTGTACCGTACCCGATGTAGGAAATGGCGATAGTGGCGCCTTTTTGTACGTTCGGTAGGGAGAAATTTCCGTCTAAATCGGTAATTACCCCGTTGGTAGTACCTTCTACCATGACAGATGCTCCGATGACGGGTTCTCCTGTGGCATCTTTTACTGTACCTTTACAGACTGAAGCTTGTTGATTGATTTGCAAGTGAACGGCATCGGCAGCCAGTGCGGTAGTCCCTCCTACAGAGAGTATTCCTAAGGCAATCCACATTGCGCCCATGGACTTGAAATGTTTTTCCATAATTGTAAACTTTCTATTAAGGTTAAAGTTTTAGTTTATTGGGCGCAAATATATAAAAGTTTGAATAATAGAACAAATTTATTGTAAAATAATTACTAAAACTATTCTGCTCCAGTTTGTTTTTTCTAAAGTTCTTTACTAAAAATAAATTCCATAAAAGTTGGAAACATGCTTTGGTGTGCAAATGAAAGCTTTTAAAACCATCCTGTGCGGAGACGCTGGGACGTTCGGACTAAAACGCCTAGACGTTTTTGAGAAGAAGTATTGTTGAAACATTGCTTGTATGTCAGTCGGGTGAAAGCTGTTTTTCTCTTCTGCTTTTCCGGAGAGAGGGGAAGAAACGGTAGACCCAAAAAAATCCCCGGCACTCTATGAAGAGCGTCGGGGAATATGAGTTTGTGATTAGCATTTATTTTTCAATGTCTACCAGTTCTACTTCAAAAATCAAAGTAGAGAAAGGTTTGATTTTACCAGCTTCCTGTGCACCGTATCCCAGTTCCTGAGGAATATACAATTCCCATTTAGAACCTACCGGCATCATCTTCAGTGCTTCAGTCCATCCCGGAATTACACGGTTAACGGCCAATGTGATAGGCTCTTTAGAAGAGTCGAATTCTGTACCGTCAATCATTGTACCTTTGTAGTTTACTTTTACACGTGAAGTGTCAGCAGGCAAAGCTCCTGTACCCTTAGTGATGATTTTGTATTGCAAACCGCTGGCAGTTGTCTGAATACCTTCCTTGCTCTTGTTGTTAGCCAGGAATTCTTCATTCTGTTTCTTGTAGTCTGCATATTTAGCTTCCAATGCTTTTGACTTGATCAATTCTGCTTTCAGACGTACATAAGCACTTGCAGAGTCAGTTGTTACGATGCTCTGTTTCTTTACAGCAGCGATGAATCCAGCCAGGAAGTTATCTTTGTTCAAAGCTTGAGTAGAATCCTGTCCAAAGATCTGACGGTTGTTGTAGTCGAACATGTCACCGCTTACTTGCTGGCCAATCTGCATACCTGCCAAATAAGCTTTCTGCTTAGCGTCAGTTTCCTTGCAGCCTTGTTCCAGACCTTTGATGAAGTCTGCTACGTATGCTGAATCTACTCCCAGACGACCCTGTACATATTCCATCAATCCCTGAGTGTTTGTTACACCCATCATATAAGACAAAGAGTCTACATCGCTTTTCAGGTTTGCTTTCGGTCCCTGTGCTGTACATGATGCCAGGCTGGCTGCAGCGGCAAGCATCATAAAGAATGTACCTTTTTTCATTTGCTTTATGTTTTATAATACTTCAATTAATTCTACTTCGAAAATCAGTGTGCTGTGAGGGGGAATCATTTCGCCTGCACCTTGTGCACCGTATGCCAGATCTGACGGAATGTAGAGTTTCCATTTGGCACCTTCTGACATCAGCTGCAGTGCTTCCACCCATCCTTTGATTACCTGGTTCACACCGAACACAGCAGGCTCACCACGTTTGATAGAGCTGTCGAACAATGTACCGTCAATCAGTGTACCTTCATAGTGGCAACGTACGCGGTCGGTTGCTTTCGGTTTTTTACCGTTCCCTTCAGTGATTACTTCGTACTGCAATCCGCTTGGCAAGGTTACGATGTTCGGGTTTTTCTTGTTTTCTTCCAGGAAAGCCTTTCCCTTTTCTATGTTTTCTGCGTTCATTTTCTCTTCTAATTCAGTGAAATATTTGTTGACGATTTCACGTGCTTCATTGTGAGAAATTGCAGTTTGGTTTCCTTCCAATACGTCTTTGATAGCCTGTGCAAAGTCATTTACATCAATTGAACGAGCACCCATGCTCAATAGATTTTGGCCAATCCCCAGACCAATGGCGTAGCTAAATTTATCCATAAACAGATTTTGTATTAATAAATGAATTAACGAGGGGCAAAGGTATCTTTTTTCTGTGAATGTGAGGAATTTTGATTGATAAAATTTCTTATTTTTGGACGATGAAACTTTTTAGTGATAATGTATCTAAAATCAGGAGGATAAGAAGATGAAAAATCTGGTAGTATTGACAGGAGCCGGCATGAGTGCGGAAAGTGGAATCAGTACGTTTCGTGATGCAGGAGGGCTTTGGGACCAGTATCCGGTGGAGCAGGTGGCTACCCCTGAAGGATATGCTGCCAATCCGAAGTTAGTGATTAATTTTTACAATGAACGCAGAAAGCAACTGCTTGAGGTGAAGCCGAACAGGGGGCATGAACTTTTAGCAGAGCTGGAGAAATATTTTCATGTGACCGTGATTACCCAAAATGTGGATAATCTGCACGAACGTGCAGGGAGTACAGAGGTAATTCATCTGCATGGGGAACTTACGAAAGTGACTTCCAGCTTTCAACCCAATAATCCGCGTTTTATAAAAGAGCTTAAACCGGAGGAATATGAGGTGCGGATGGGAGACAAGGCACCCGATGGCTCGCAGTTCCGGCCTTTTATTGTCTGGTTTGGAGAGGCTGTGCCGATGATTGAAACTGCTATTGATTATGTGGATAAAGCAGATATTTTTGTGATAATTGGTACTTCGCTGAATGTCTATCCCGCTGCCGGTTTGCTGAACTATGTACATTCCGGGGTACCAGTCTATCTGATAGACCCTAAGGAAGTACGTATTGCTTCCGGACGCGCGGTACATGTGATTCAGAAAGGGGCTTCCGAAGGAATGGAAGAATTAAAAAAAATGTTATTGGAAATACGAGATTAAACAAATTCTTTCTATATTTGTTATCATTTTAAACTGAGAATAGATACTAATTATTGTTTTAATAAACTGACTGATTATGAAAAAGTACATTTGCACAGTATGTGATTGGGTTTACGATCCGGAAGTAGGGGATCCAGAAGGTGGAATTGCTCCGGGTACAGCTTTTGAAGATATTCCTGAAGACTGGGTTTGCCCGGTTTGCGGAGTTGGAAAAGAAGATTTCCAGGTAGTAGAAGATTAATAAACTTTTCTTGATAAGGACGGCCTTCTAAAAAGTATGCCATATACTTTTAGAAGGCCGTTTTCGTATCTTTATTCTTGTAGAATAATTCCCATTTTTTTCATCAGGAAACAGGCGTTCATGTTTTGAGCCACTCCTTCGCGCAGTTTATAGGAGAAGGTCAGTTCATTCTCCTTTATATCGGCTTCGAAACAGTAATTCCGTATTTCTTCAGGGAACTGTTTGATGAGGCTTCCTAACAGAAGGTCGTGTGTGGCTATAATGCCGTTGGCCTTCAGCTGCATAAACTGACGGATCAAATCAAAAGATCCTTTTTGTTTGTCCATGGAGTTGGTCCCTTTTAATATTTCATCCAGAATAATAAATAGCTGCTGTCCTTGATTTAGCAGGTCGATAATGCGTTTCAACCGTTTCAGTTCGGCAAAGAAGTATGATTCATTATCGGAAAGTGAGTCAGAGGTGCGCAGGCTGGTAATGAGCTGATTCGGGTAAAGCTTGAGCCTTTCGCAGCATACGGGGGCTCCAATACAGGCCAGCAGGTAATTCACGCCGATAGTTCTCAGGTAAGTGCTTTTTCCGGCCATATTGGCTCCGGTAATAATCAGGAAAAACGGACGCGACGGAATGGTGGCATCGTTTTTCACGCATTGTGAAGCTGGCATAAGGGGATGCCCCATTTGTGTGGCCAGAAAGCAGAAAGGCTTTTCTGTCAGTTCCGGGTTGGTGTATTGCGGATGATTGTAGGCAAAGGTACCCAGTGAACATAGGGCATCCAGTTCGCCCACAGTTTCCAGCCATTCGCTGATATGCTGTCCGTAGCGTACTTTCCATCGTTCTATGCGGACGATTTCCTGAAGCTGGAAAAAGATGCTTCCTTCCAATAACACATAAAGAAACTGGTTGTTGCGTAAATCCAGCCGGTCAAGTTCTTTGGATAATTGTTGCAAAGCCTGTATAGGTGACTGGCCGTTCAGGTTGAACCGTTCCATCAGTTCCTGCATGCCAGCTGACTTCCAGTTTTCTGCTTTTGCCAGAGCGATGAGTCGGGCATATCCGTTCAGGCTTTTCAACTGTTTTCCGTAGGTTTCCTGTATATAGGTGGCCCGTTTGATAATTCCAAAGCTAAGAACCAGGAAGATACCGAATGAAAGTCCCAACCAGGAAAATGAAGTCCATCCTGCCAGTGAAGTTATCAACAGGAGGCTGTTAATAACTGGTACTCCCCAGATAAAGGCTTTCACCCATCCGGCGTGCAGGTATTGTGCAGGACTCTGACTCCATGCCTGTATTTTTTCGCCATCGGATGACTGACCGTGGTGTACCAGTCCTGCCACGCGGAACTGTTCGCGGAACAAGGTATGTTCGCTTATTTCCCGTACCATTTCCTGCCGTTTTTCGATGGAAGTTTTTTCGTGCAGATGGTTTTGCAGCCATTTTGCCAGACGGTTTTTTCCGAAAAAAGTACAAGTACGGTTGATTGATTGGAACAGGGAGCGTCGTCCGAATATATCCAGGTCGAATGAATAAGGATGCTCCGGATTGGTGTATTCTTTCCCGTCCTCAAAAGAACTGTAATCACCGGAAAGGGCTTGCAGCTCTTCTTGTATAATACGTGCCTGTGTTTCTAGCCATTCTTTGCGGATAAAAAAGCGGTTGTGTATTTTTACCAAAATAAAGAGCGGAAAGAAGGTAAGACAGATACAGACAATTAGCTGAGTAGTTTGATTAAAGAAAAAGTAAACTCCTGCTATTCCTGCTATGAACAAAGCAAGGCGTAGCATGCTGATGCGGAAGATTTGCTTCTTTACCTGTTGCAATTGTCCTTCAGTGAGGGACAGTCTTTCTGTGTAGTGATTTTCCGGGTTCATGTTATTGTGTTTGTGTTAGTTGCGCAAAGGAACGAAAAACTCTAGATACATGATTGAAAAAACTGTTAAAAGAAGAAATCCATTTGTATAATTCATGAATAAATCCCTTCTTTGCAATGAAATCAAGAATATTTCTTATTGAAGTGTGCGCGGTAACGCGTTTTCTTTTTCAGTAAATGCGTGTCCGCACACACATGTTCTTTCGAAGTGGTATGCAGAAAAATAAAAACATACGTCTTACTGACATTGCCCGCTTGGCGAATGTGTCGGTTGGTACGGTGGACAGAGTGATTCATAACCGTGGACGCGTATCGGAAGAAAACATCCGGCGTGTGAAGGAAATCATGGAGCAGGTAGGGTATAGGCCTAACCTGATAGCGCGTTCGTTGGCGGTGAAGAAGCCGTGTCATCTGGTGGCACTGATTCCGGATTTCCGTCCGGGAGATTACTGGAGTGCGATGGAATATGGCATTCGTCGGGCAGAAGAGGAGTGGGAAAGCTATGGAGTGAAGGTTTCCGTACTGACTTTTGACCAGTACAGCAAGGTCAGCTTTGAGCAGGCTGTTTCACGTTTGCAGGAGATGACTGAAACGGTGGACGGAGTCATTGTCGGTACGCTTTTCAAGGAGGCTGTCATCCAGCTTTCCGAACATCTGGATGCGCGTGAGATTCCTTATGTGTATGTCGACTCGGATATAGAAGAGCAAGGCCGTCTGGCTTATTATGGCACGGATTCTGTGGCCGGGGGAGAGATTGGAGCCCGTATGCTATTGGCTTCCATGGCCTTTCAGGGAGATATTCTGGTCGCTCATATTCAGCATGACAAAGGCAGTATGTCCACCCAAGGGCAGAAACGCTATTCCGGTTTCCTGCAATACCTGAAACAACAGGGCTATGAAGTGAATCTGGTGGAGGTAGATTTATGGATAGGCGATGAGGCTCATAACGAACAGGTGTTGGATGAGGCTTTCCGAAATCATCCGGGCATTCGTGGAGCGGTTACGTTCAACTCTTCCTGCTACATTTTGGGAGATTATCTGGAAAAGCGGCAGAAGCACGAGATTCGGCTGGTAGGCTATGATTTGATTGACCCGAATGTGCGGTTACTGAACGAGGGATATGTGCAGGCACTGATTGCACAGCGTCCGGAACTCCAGGGCTATAACGGAGTGAAGGCTTTGAGCCGGCTGTTGCTGTTCGATGAAAAACCGCAGGTGGTGAATCTGCTGCCGATAGACATTCTGTTGAAAGAGAATTATCAATTTTATAATAGAGTATCCAATTTATTGCAAATCTGATTATTATGGCAAACGAATTATTTAACGTGGCCGGCAAGGTAGTTGTAATGACTGGGGGAGCCGGTGTGTTGGGAAAAGGTATTTCCAAGTATTTGGCTGCACAAGGTGCAAAAATGGTCGTACTCGACCGCAGTGAAGAAGCTGGTAAAGCACTGGTAGATGAGATTGTAGCTCAGGGGCATGAAGCTACCTTCCTCTATACAGACGTAATGAACAAGGAAGTGCTGGAACAGAACAAGAAAGACATTCTGGAAAAGTACGGACGCATTGACGTCTTGTTGAATGCTGCTGGTGGAAATATGGCTGGTGCAACCATTGCACCGGACAAGACTTTCTTCGACTTGCAGGTAGATGCTTTTAAAAAAGTAGTCGATTTGAATCTTTTCGGAACTGTATTGCCTACGATGGTCTTTGCCGATGTAATGGTGAAACAGAAAAAAGGTTCTATCGTAAACTTCTGCTCTGAATCTGCTTTACGTCCGTTGACACGTGTAGTAGGTTACGGTGCAGCAAAAGCAGCCATTGCCAACTTTACAAAATACATGGCAGGCGAATTGGCTATCAAGTTTGGTGATGGCTTGCGTGTGAATGCCATTGCTCCGGGTTTCTTCTTGACCGAGCAGAACCGTACGTTGCTGACTAATCCGGATGGCTCACTGACCGACCGTTCCAGAACGATTCTGGCTCACACTCCGTTCGGCCGTTTCGGCGAACCGGAAGATTTGTATGGCACCATTCACTACCTGATCAGTGACGCTTCTAACTTTGTGACAGGTACGGTAGCTGTCATCGACGGTGGATTTGATGCCTTCTCTATTTAATTGAAGTATGAACCTTTAAAAAGAAACGTTATGTATTTATGTGAACAAACCTGGCGCTGGTACGGCCCGAACGATCCGGTGTCTTTGTGGGACATCAAGCAGGCAGGTGCTACGGGTATCGTCAATGCGCTGCACCATATTCCGAACGGCGAAGTCTGGACGGTAGAAGAAATCATGAAACGCAAGCAGATGATTGAAGAAGTGGGCTTGACATGGAGCGTGGTCGAGAGTGTGCCGGTGCATGAACATATCAAGACGCAGACCGGCGATTTCATGAAGTATATCGAGAATTATAAGGAAAGTCTGCGTAATCTGGCCAAATGTGGCATTTACATTGTGACTTACAACTTTATGCCGGTGCTCGACTGGACACGTACGGACTTGGCTTATACCATGCCCGACGGTTCCAAGGCTCTGCGCTTTGAACGTGCGGCGTTTGTGGCTTTCGACTTGTTTATCCTGAAACGTCCGGGAGCTGAAAAGGATTACTCGGAAGAAGAAAAGGCCAAGGCAAAAGCACGCTACGAGCAGATGGACGAAGAAGAAATTCATCGCCTGACCCGTAACATGATTGCCGGACTGCCGGGCTCGGAAGAAAGCTTTACGCTGGAGCAGTTCCAGCATGAACTGGACCGTTACAAGGATATTGACGCAGAACAGTTGCGTGCCAACCTGATTTTCTTCCTGAAAGAAATCTGTCCGGTGGCCGATGAAGTAGGTGTCAAACTGGTGATTCATCCGGATGATCCGCCTCAGTCAATTTTGGGCTTGCCGCGTATCATGAGTACGGAAGAAGATTTCCGCAAGCTGGTGGAAGCCGTACCTAATGAATCCAACGGTTTGTGTCTTTGCACTGGTTCACTGGGGGTCAGTGCCAAGAACGACTTGGCCGGCATGATGGAACGTTGGGGCGACCGCATCAACTTCGTACACCTGCGCAGCACACAGCGCGATGCAGAAGGCAACTTCCATGAAGCGAATCACCTGGAGGGTGACGTAGACATGTATCATGTGATGAAGAACTTCCTGCTCATGCAGCAGCGCCGCAAGGTGTCTATTCCGATGCGTCCGGACCATGGTCATCAGATGATTGACGACTTGAAGAAGAAGACCAATCCAGGCTATTCTTGTCTGGGCCGTCTGAGAGGGCTGGCTGAGCTGAGAGGGCTGGAAATGGGTATTGCCAAGTCTATGGAAGAGCAAAATTAAGGAAGTGTATAGCGCATATTCGATAAGCTGAAATTGTCGAAGTGAAGAAATGGTTCATGAAGGAAGTTTTTTTCTGTTCATGGACTATTTTATTTTGTGCCTTTTATTCGTATTTTTATCGCCGGAAATAACAATTTATGGCATCATGAAAAGATTTTGTTTATTCTGTCTGTGCCTGCTTGGCTTCTCTGTGTGGGGTGCATCGGATCAGGTAGTGGAAAAGGTACTTGATATTTTCGAAGCAGACAGTCTGCCCGGTTCAAACGTGGCGGTAACGGCGGACTCAGATTCGGTTCACTTGTCGACTGTGAAAAAGGAACTGGCGGCTGCCCGGTTGAATGAAGCCAATCTCCGGATGGAGATTGAGCAGATGAAGTTGGCTGCATATACTGCCGATTCGGTGAAACTGGCCAGTCAGAGACGGCGTATTGACTTCTTGCGTCATGAAACACGGGGTGTTCCGGTTGTGGTAGATGGGGATACGCTGTTTTATTTTTATGCCAAGCGAGGAGGAGACATACTCCCCAGCAGCGTGCAGAGAACGTGGCGAATGATATTACGGCCTTGGGCAAACGCTTTAACCTGAAACCTGATTCTGTATACATTGAGACCAGTGACATCGTGACGGATGTGATGTATGATAATAAAGTTCTTGTTTCCTTTACAGACCAGGACGGCTTGTGGGAAAGCTGTACACGCGACCAGCTGGCCGCGAAGAATCGGTTGGTCATTATCGAAAAATTGAAAGTGATGAAGGAGGAACATGGACTGATTATCCATTCGGAGGTAAGCATCGGTTATGACGTGCCGTGGCGAGTGGTCAACAAACTTCTGATTGAAGCGGCCTTGAATACTCCCGGAGTGGTGGACGATCCGCGTCCGTTTGTACTTTCCACCTCGCTCAGCGACTGGTATCCGGTGTATCAGGTGAATGCGTATATCAAGGATGCAGACCGGCTGGCTGATATTTATTCGGCATTGCATCAGAACATTCAAGATCGCTTCAACGAAGAGGGCGTGGAAATTATGTCACCGCATTACATGGCTGTACGCGATGGAAATGCATCTACCATACCTCCAAAGGAAGGTGCGGACAAGGAGGGATAATAATTCTGCATACATTTTCTATTTTACGATAAGGGCTGGAGTTTTGGGATAAACTTCGGCCCGTTTTTTATGTTTCCCAAGGCAAAAACGTAGGTTTCTGGGGGCGGAACCGTATGTTTCCGCAGGTGGAAACGTAAGGCTCCGGCGTGGAAAACGTAGAAAGTGAAAATAGACTGTGATCTCTTTTCTGAGGCGTTTCTCTCTTGATGGAAAGCTATTCGTGTGATAAGAGACGATGGTAACGTAAGGGGATAAAAAGAACGCCCCGGCTTTGGAAACCGAGGCGTTACAGTGAGTCAGATATGTTATACTGATTTATTCGTGTGCGATATAGCCTTTCACCGGAGTCATGATGAACGTAAATTCATAATCTCCGTAAGGAAGCATGTACTTGTCTTCCGGCAGGGCACCCCAGCTGTTGACACAACCTAAGCCCATCTGTGCCTTGTCAATCAACAGGTTGGTCAGGTCGGCTTCTTCTACTTCGAACGAGTGGCTCTGTTTCTTTTCAGTACCGTCGTCCAGTGAAGCGATGGTGTAGTGGAGAGCAGAAGCAGAGAACGGTGCTTCAGCTACGAACATCAGTCCGTTTCCAGCCATGTTCACCTGTTTCCACCAGCGGATATCAGTCTTGTTGCCGTTTTCCTGCGGACGGATGTACGGATAGAACTGGTCGCTTACATTCTGGTTGTAGATACCTAAGTCAGTGCAATGGTTACGGTCGCTGTAGTTTTCTATCGGACCACGTCCGTAGTAAGAAATCTTCTCAAATGACTTCGGCATTACCATCTGCATACCGAAACGGAACATCGGTGAAACCTTGGCATTCTTGTCGGCTACCATCTTCTGTGTCACCTTCACTGCTCCCTGGTTGTTGATCTGGTAAGTGAGATATAACTTGGCAGATACTTCCTTGAGGTCGTAAGTAGAGTTTACGATGGCCTGTCCGTTTTCTACCTTGTAGTTGAAGTCAGTCAGTTTGATGCCCGGGTTCTTCCATGCAGCATATTTGTTCTGCAGACCGGCACCGAAGTCGTTGTCGGTCGGGGCACGCCAGAAGTTCGGTGTCAGTGCTTCGCCTTCTTTCAACATGCTTACTCCGTTTACATCGTATCTGTCAAGATAACCGTTGCGTTTGCTGAATTCCAGATAGAATCCGTCGCCTTCTACAGTGATGTAGTCCGGATAGTTCGGGTTGATTTGCGGTTCAACTACCTGCTGGTTGGTTTCAGCTACGTTCTTCAGTTCCATAGCCGGTGCTTTGTACGGATTCAGCACAAGCTGGTCTTTAGCTACTACGAAACCGGCCGGAATCAAACCTTCACGATTCTTCTGGATGTATTTCACGTTGAGCAGCCATTCACCGCACTGGCAGGTCTTGCCCAAGTCAAGTTTCACGCTGGCAGTCTGATGAGGTGCCACGTTCAGGTTTTCAATGCGTCCGCTGCGGATAGCCTTACCATCTTTCAGTACTTCCCATTCCAGTGCGTATGCAGACAGGTCACGGAAGAAGTTTTCGTTGTATACCTTGATTTCTCCCTTTGCCAAATCGCCCGGAGTAGTCCAGATGTTCTGGTAGAAGTACTGTACCTCGTATGCATGCGGATTCGGTTTACGGTCAGGACTGATAAGTCCGTTGTTACAGAAGTTCTTGTCGCCAGAATCATCCATGCGGTTGAAGTCGCCGGCATAAGCATAAATCATCTTGCCGTTCTTGCCTGTCCAGCGGATAGACTGGTCTACGAAGTCCCAGATGAATCCACCCTGATATTTCGGATACTTGCGAATCAGGTCCCAGTATTCTTTGAATCCACCTTGTGAGTTACCCATGGCGTGTGCATATTCACACTGAATCAGCGGTTTCTGGTATTTGTCGTCCTTGCTGTATTCTTCGCACCATTTGTAGTTGGCATACATCGGGCAGTAGATATCAGTCTTGCCTTCGATGCGGGCCTGTTCGTACTGTACGGCACGGCTGGGGTCTTCTGCCTTGATCCAGTCGTAAGCGGCTTCGAAGTTCGGACCGTATCCGGCTTCGTTACCCAATGACCAGAAGATGATGCTCGGATGGTTGAAACCACGCTGTACGTTGCGCTGGTTGCGTTCCATGTGCGCTTTCTTGTAAGTCGGTTCCTTGGCCAGTGTCTTGTCGCCGTATCCCATTCCGTGAGATTCGATGTTGGCTTCGGCTACTACATAAATACCGTATTTGTCGCAGAGTTCGTACCAGAAGTTGTCGTCCGGATAGTGACAGGTTCTTACGGCGTTGATGTTGAACTGCTTCATAATCTGAATGTCCTGAATCATGCGGTCGCGTGAAACCACGTATCCACCGTCCGGATCCAGTTCATGACGGTCGGCACCTTTGAAGAGTACTGGCTGGCCGTTGACCAGAATCTGTGCGTTTTTGAGTTCAATCTTGCGGAAACCTACTTTCACAGGTACAACTTCGCTGGCCTGGCTGCCGTCTTTCAGTGTAGCACGCAGTGTGTATAAGTAAGGAGTTTCTGCGCTCCATTTTTTCGGATTTTCTACCTGAAGTGTAGTAGAAACATTGCCTGAACCTTTTACTTCGGTAGAAGCTACGGTCTGGTTCTGGGCATCCAGCAGTTCCAGGCTGACATTTCCGCTTCCTTTCAAATTCAGGTTGATGGCCAGTGAACCGTTCTTGTATTCGCTGTCCAGGTCGGGAGTCACGCGGATGTCATCGATGCGTTTCTTGTTGCGGGTATAAAGATAGCAGTCGCGTGCCACTCCGGTATAACGGAAGAAGTCCTGGTCTTCCAGGTATGAACCGTCACACCAGCGGAACACCTGGAAAGCAATCAGGTTTTTCTGTCCCGGTTTCAGGTACGGAGTCAGGTTGAATTCAGCTTCCAGCTTGCTGTCTTCGCTGTAGCCTACGAACTTACCGTTTACCCACAGGTACATGTTCGAGCTGACTGCACCAAAATGAGCGATGATGTCTTTACCTTTCCAGTCGGCCGGAACCATGATTTCACGACGGTAAGAACCTACATGGTTTTCTTCGGTCGGTACGTAAGGAGGATTGTTTTCGAAACGGCTGCGCCATCCATAGCCTACATTGATGTAGATAGGGTCGCCGTATCCGTGAGTTTCCCATACTCCCGGCACCTGAAGGTTGTCCAAACCTTTATCGTTGAAGCCGGTTTTCCAGAAATCTGTGGGGCGTGCATCTGCATTCCGCACCCAGAAGAATTTCCAGGTTCCGTTCAGGCTCATAAAGTTCTTGGAGTCTTCCTTGACTGCCTTGGCAGCCATTTCTGCATTTTCGTACGCAAAGAAGTTTGCGTGCATCGGTGCCCGGTTGATGGCATTTATTTCCGGGTCCTGCCATTCTTTAAATGTCTGTGCATTGCCCGAAAGCACACAGGCACCTAAGAGTCCTAACACTAATTGTTTTTTCATGGATTAATGATTATAATAAAAAATGATAACTATGTGTCTTTATTCACTCACCCACGCGGGGTTATGAGGGTGTGTCACCCTCGGATTGTAATACATCTCCGTAGAGTCGGGGATACGAATCTGGTATTCTTTTCCGCCATGGTTGGGAAGAGAACTTCCTCTAAGCCAGGGATTCATGCTCTTGAGCAAACTGTAGTTGATGCCCTGGCCTTTGGAAAAGCGTGCCAGGTCGTCAATATCTTCTGTCACTTTTATGGTACGATAAGGAATAGGAGGATACAGGTCGCTGGCTCTCAGGTGAAAACCGAAACGGGTAGGGTCGGTAAGCAGAAGCTTGGCTGCTAGTATCCGGTATACATAGCGGGAGGTTTCTTCCACTAAATACAGGTCTAGTGCATTATCTGTATATTGTTTTTCCTGCTGCTGGCTGATTCTTCCTTGTCCGGCATTGTAGGAGGCAGCTACGGTTTCCCAATTACCGAATTTACGGTAAGCTTGTTTCAGGTACTTGCAGGCGGCTACGGTAGATTTCTCCACATGATAACGTTCGTCCACATGATGATTGACCTCCAGACCGAACTCACGGGCGGTGCCGCTCATGAACTGCCACAATCCGGCGGCTCCGGCTCCCGACCGTGCCAGCGGGTTCACATTGCTTTCGATGACCATCAGGTACTTGAAGTCATCGGGTACACCTTGTTCCTTTAAGATTGATTCAATGATGGGGAAATAGCGGTTGGCTCTTTTGATGATTTGCAGGGAAGTGCTGTGCATGTAAGTAAATGCCATCAGTTCCCTATCCACTCGTTCGCGCCGGTCATAGCGCGTCAGGTCTATTTCCGTGCCGCAAAAATTGATACTTTTAGGGACTTCGATACAGCTGTAAGCAGGAGATGAGTTTGTTTCGGTCTGCGCGGTGCAGGAAGTGGAAAATCCGGGTAACAAAAAACCGGTTACGAATAAAGTAACTGTAAGCGATAAAGTATATAAGCGTTTTGTCAATTTCATATTCAAGGTCTTCTTGTAACTATCGATTTCTTGTGAATCTGTGGCAAAAATAAAGACTTATTCATATAAGCCAGAGGCATAAATTAGGCAAAAGTCAAGTAAAAATCGTTCAAAATAAGTCTGAACTTACTTGATTCCCCGTTTGGTTATGTACATGCCTTTTCTGTTTTGAGCCTTTAGGACACAAAAAATCAACAGCTCTTTGTTTAAAAATCGCTCTAAAATACGAAATAAACTTTGGGAAAACGCTACCTTTTTAATTTATTTCACAAAATGATATTCCTCATAAAAGATTATTCTTCCATGTGGAAACTTTTCAGGATTGTTTCTGGCGTTTTGTCATTTTCCTGACGGTATACAATGGAAACATAGAAGCCGCAGCTTCCGTCTTTTGCTAGCAGGTAACTGTAAACGCATTTTTCTTCTTCACAGTTTCCTTTGAGCTGCACACCATGGAACTGGGGCAGCTCAAAAGATTGTACGCTGCTTTGCGATGTCACTTCATCGTCTGTGGCAATAGCCTTTAATTCCTGTCCTAATTCTTCTTTTTTCAGCCCTTCTCCCTCTAAAAGCTGGATGGTGAGGTAATAGGTATCGTTCCCGGCAATGTATCCTTCGGAAGAATCATCTTCTACTACTAAGTCGGCCGGAGCCTGGAAAGAAACTCCATACGAACTCCATGTGGTTGTTTTCAGGTTTTGTGCACACGCGGGAAGGACTACTGAAAAAAATGCAATCAGGGTTAAGAATAAATGTTTCATACTTTTCGTTCGGCTACTACTTTTCGTGCATATACTTCTTCTTCCTTATTAACCAGCACGCATACGGAGCCTCCTCCATAGGAAGAAGTCACGGCAGACAATGGCGTTTCATCTTTTAGCATGGCATCCACACCGGCAGACTTTAATAAGCCCTTTATCAATTCAGCTTCCCAGAGATCTCCTCTGAAAACTTCAGTCAATGAATCGTAATTTTTCGCTTCCATAGTCACATGTTTTAAGGGTTAATAAATCAGAAGTTTTCTCTCTCTCTTATTTATTTCAAAGATAAGAAACTTTCGGGAATAAATATTCAGTTTGGGGATATATTTCTTATGAAATGGCAGATTATTTTGGTGTTTGTGCTTTGAAACTTTGTGTGAAATTGTATTTTTGCGATAATTTGCAATCTGAATAAAACAATTATGAATCTGAATGAAACTTTTAAGGCGGTTCGGGCTGCATCTCGTAAGTTGGCGATGCTGGATGCGCAGACCATCAATACGGTGTTATGTGCCGTGGCCGATAAGATAGAAGAAAAAACGGATGTACTGCTGAAAGCCAATCAGGAGGACTTGCAGCGAATGGAGACGTCCAATCCGAAATACGATCGCTTGAAGCTGACGCAGGAACGTCTGGAAGGAATAGCTGCCGATATGCGCCAGGTGGCTTCGTTACCTTTACCATTAGGGATAGTGAGGGAAGCTTATACGGTGCCTAGCGGACTTCGTTTACAGAAGGTGAGCGTGCCGTTTGGGGTGGTAGGAGTAATCTATGAGGCACGTCCGAATGTCAGTTTTGATGTGTTTTCCTTGTGCCTGAAGAGTGGAAATGCGTCTATTCTGAAGGGTGGAAGTGATGCCGATGCCTCCAACCGTGCCATTGTGCAGCTGATTCATGAGGTATTGGAGGAGTTTGGTATCGATTCGCACGTCGTGGAATTGTTGCCTTCTACTCGCGAGGCGACAGAAGCGCTTCTGCATGCAGAAGGTTGGGTGGATTTAATTATTCCTCGTGGCAGCAGTAACCTGATTCAGTATGTGCGTCATGAAGCGACCGTACCGGTTATTGAGACGGGAGCCGGAATCTGTCATACGTATTTCGACAAGGCGGGTGATTTAACCAAAGGAGCCGCCATTGTCAATAATGCCAAGACGCGCAGAGTGAGTGTCTGCAATGCCATGGACTGTCTGCTGTTGCATCGGGGGCGTTTGGCCGATTTGCCGGCATTGTGTGCTCCTTTGGTGGAAAGCCGGGTAATTCTATATGCAGATGAACCGGCTTATCAGGCTTTGGAAGGAAACTATCCGGCAGAATTGTTGCAGCCTGCTACTTTGGAAAGTTACGGCACCGAGTTCTTAGACTATAAGATGGCCATCAAAACGGTAGATGATGTAGCAGAAGCTGTAACGCATATTTATACATACGGTTCCGGACATAGTGACTGCATCGTGACAGAGGATAAAGAAGCGGCTGCTTTCTTTACTCGGGCAGTGGATGCCGCTTGTGTGTATGTCAATGCGCCGACTTCGTTTACCGATGGGGGTCAGTTTGGTTTAGGAGCAGAAATCGGTATCAGTACCCAGAAACTGCATGCTCGTGGTCCGATGGGATTAAGGGAGATGACTACCTACAAGTGGATTGTGGAAGGTGACGGTCAGGTACGAAAAAAATGAATAAAATAAGCGGTGTATTGTATTTTTATAGTATATTTGCGAGGAAAAATAAATTAATATACAATTTTGCGTATGAGAACTTATACCAATGTATTCGATTTGGGCGATTTGAAGACTGCCCTGGCAGAAGCGTTTGAAATCAAGAACGACCGTTATAAATATGAAGCGTTGGGCAAGCATAAGACTTGTCTGCTTATTTTCTTTAATAACAGTTTGCGTACACGCCTGAGCACGCAGAAGGCTGCCCGTAATTTGGGAATGGATGTCATCGTGCTGGATGTGAATCAGGGTGCCTGGAAGCTGGAAACTGAGCGTGGCGTGATTATGGATGGTGACAAGAGTGAGCATCTGCTGGAGGCTATTCCGGTAATGGCTTCTTATTGTGATGTGATTGGTGTACGCTCTTTCGCGCGATTTGAAAGTCGGGAAGATGATTATACGGAAAAGATTCTGAATCAGTTTATTCAGTATTCCGGTAAACCGGTTTTCTCTATGGAAGCGGCTACAGGACATCCTTTGCAGGCATTTGCCGATTTGATTACGATTGAAGAATACAAGCGCACTGAACGTCCGAAAGTGGTTTTGACATGGGCACCTCATCCGCGTGCGCTTCCGCAGGCTGTACCTAATTCTTTTGCCGATTTCATGAATGAGGCAGATGTGGACTTTGTGATTACTCATCCGCAGGGCTATGAACTTGATCCGAAATTCGTGCGTGGAGCAAAGGTGGAGTACGATCAGAAGAAAGCTTTTGAAGGTGCGGACTTTATTTATGCGAAGAACTGGGCTTGCCCGGGTGTGACTTGTCCGGAAGATTACGGAAAGATTCTGAGCAAGGACATGAGCTGGACGGTAGATACCGAACACATGTCGTGGACTAACAATGCGTTCTTTATGCATTGTCTGCCGGTACGTCGTAACATGATTGTAACGGACGATGTGATTGAAGCACCGACTTCACTGGTAATTCCGGAAGCAGCCAACCGTGAAATTTCTGCTACGGTGGTATTGAAACGTATGCTGCAAAGTTTGTAATCAGATAGAGTTTACATAAAAATGCCGTGATATAGAGAGCAGGACTCTTTTATATCACGGCATTCTTGTTGTAAATAAGGAGGTTATTGTTCGATTTCTTTACCCAACTCTTTCCAGTTGTCGAAACCTTTGTCCAAGTTGTACACCTTAAATCCTTTTTTGACCAGTATCTTTGCGGCATTCCGGCTTCGGCGACCACTTTTGCAATATACGGCAATGGTTTGTTCCGGGTTCAGTAGCTCATCCGCATTGGCTGAGAAACTTTCATCCAGTACGTTGATGTTGAGGCTTCCGGGAATATGTCCTTCGCTGTATTCCGCTACGGTTCTTACGTCTACAATCTGTATCTGTTCATTTCCGATGAAACCTTCGAATTCATCAGCAGATACGTTCTTGAAGTCGTCGTTTGATTTCCCTTTGCATGCTACCATGGCTACGGCAAACATGCATATAAAGAACATGAAGTAAATAGTCTTAATCATAAATGTAGTTTTAGTAAGTAAATTCATAGCTTACAAAGCCTTTTTCGTAGGTGTTGATGCGAAGCACGACCTTGTCGCCCTGAGTCAGTTGTCCTTCGTATGCCCATAGAGGAATGGAAAGATAGCTCTTACGGGTGAATGCCTCATAATCTCCATTCTGGTTGTGGTAGAGTGTCAGATGGAGTGTCCGGCTTCCGTCGCCGTTATCCGAGATACCTTCGTCGATGAAGTGGAAAATGTGGCTTTTCTCTTTAGCCATAGGCAACAGAATCAGGTTGATATAGTTTCCTGATTTCCATACACTCTGAATATCCAATGGGTCGGTCTTGGCGGTCGCTTCCGGCAGTTTGTCCACTGTGACCGGTTTTACGGCAATAATAAGCTGGCAGGAATAGAGCAGGGCAGTCGCTTGTCCCTCATCTGCCGATTCTTTCGGTTCATAGATGGACACACTCCTGTAAATAGAGTCAGGAGTCAGTCCGTCCAGCCCTTCCCGGTTGAGAATTTGCAGGCTCTCTCCTTTGTCTGTAATCAGTTTCTGTAGTGTACCGCTTTCATCTGTGGCTGCATCAATAAAAGTGGTGATTACATTGGGATAGACATATTCATCTTCTTTGCATGCCCCTAAAAGGAGTATGCAAAGAAGACTGTATAAGATGACGCCGAATTTCTTCATTGTGCGATAGCCTTCAAGTGATTGATAGCCGGATTGGCGTACATGGTCAGGATTCGCTGGCGCAGGAAGTCTTCATCCTTGTTCGGGAGCTGAATCAAGTCCAGCTTCTTTTGCAGGTAAGCTTCAAAGCGCTTCTTTTCTTCCGGAGTATATTTCCCGGCAAATGTTTCTGTGCCATTCAACAGGTCGCAAGCCACATAATTACCCGGATAAAGTCGGTAGTTGCGATGGATATGTTTGTCAATCAGTGTAGAAACCTGAGTGAAAACTTCCGTTTTAGGCAAGCCTCTGAGCGCTTCCAATTCTTCGTTGATGCAAGGTCCAGTCTGGAAGTGTACACGTCCCTTGTAACCGAAGATACCTGTTTGCATATTGGTCAGGTCGTCTGCCTGGCTCTTTTTGAATGTCTCCGAGTCTCTCTTCTGCTGCATCTCCTTGGCTTTCAGGAAATCACACGGGTCGTATTCGTACGACAAGGCAACCGGTACGATGTGCAGTTCCTTCAAACGGTCGATAATGTCGCCTTCCCCTCCCATGGCCAGCATCTTCAACACGCTGTCCTGTGTGCGGTCGTTGGAGTCTTTCGCACGGCCTTCACGTTGTGCAATCCACACATTCTCCTGCTTTTGTGTTACGGCAAAGTGAATGTAACGTGACATGCGTGCAGATGATTCCAGCATTTGTCGCATGCTCAGAGCACGCTGTACGATGAACGACTTGTTCACTCGCACCAGCTTCTTTATCCACGGATAAATAAGCAGGTTATCTCCGATGGCGATTTCTACGGTAGTAGGGAAACCGTTGTCCAGCAAGCCTACTGAAAGAAATCCCGGGTCGAGCACAATGTCCCGGTGGTTGGAAATAAACGTATAGCTCTGGTTCTTGTCAGGAAGCGAAGAAGCATCCATGTCGAAACCGTCACTGTGCTGTTGCATGATGTCGTGCAGCAGCTTGTGGAAAAACGCTTTCTGTACGTCCAAGTTGGTCTTGCAGTGGCGCAATTGTGCGGCAATCATTTCCAAAGGAACATTCGGCATCACCGATTGGATGACAGCCTGAAAGTCTTTGTCAGAAAGTAATTCCTCGAATATCTGTGGAAGTTCTTCGGGGGTATACGGACGAATGTCGTCAAATTCTGCAGGTATGTTCATGATGTTGAGTGGCTTGTTCTTTCCAAAGATACAAAATTAATTGAAATGGTCTTCAATAATATCGGTCATAACGTCCTTAATATCCAGACCGGCAGCCCGTACCTGTTGCGGAATGAAGCTGGTAGCCGTCATTCCCGGAGTAGTATTGATTTCGAGCATATTGATTTTTTCACCTTCTGTGATGATGTAATCCACGCGCACGATACCCTTGCATCCCAGTATGTCGTAGATGGCAGATGTCAGTTGCTGCACGCGGCTGGTCAATTCCGGACTGAGACGAGCCGGTGTGATTTCTGTCACTTCGCCTTTGTATTTGGCGTTATAATCGAAGAATTCATTCTGGCTGACTACTTCCGTGATAGGGAATACCACTTCATTTTTCTTGGTCTTGTAGCATCCGTTGGCCAGTTCGATACCGTCCATGAAAGCTTCAATCATCACATCATCCGACTCTTTGAAAGCTGCTTCCAAAGCCGGTTGAATCTGTTCCTTTGTTTTTACCTTTGTTACACCGAAGCTGGAACCGCTGGCATTGGGCTTGATGAAGCAAGGCAAGCCGATTTTTGCGATGACATCTTCGTCGCTGATACCGTGACGTTTGTTTACCAGCATGGATTCAGCTACCCGTACACCGAATCCCTTCAGGTACTGGTTTAAGGTGAATTTGCTGAAGGTCAGTGCAGAAACCAGCACGTCGCAGGTAGAATAAGGAATACCTAACAGTTCAAAATATCCCTGCAGGATACCATTCTCTCCCGGAGTTCCGTGGATGGTGATATAGGCAAAGTCGGGTATGATTTTCTGTCCATGATCCATGAAACTGAAGTCATTCTTATCCACTTGTGCACGGCTGCCGTCGGAAAGGATTGCTTCCCAGCGTGCTTTAGTCAGTTCCACGATATAGAAGGTATATTTGTCCTGATCGATAAAAGAGTAGATACCCTCTGCACTTTTCATGGAGACTCCATGTTCAGATGAGTCTCCTCCTGCTACAATCGCAATTGTACGTTTCATAGTTGTTATTCTCTGTTACTGATATACGTTCTCCATCGTTCCAGCAGGCAGGTCATATCCTCGGGCAGTTCGGAAGTGAAGAACATTTCCTCTCCTGTGCGAGGGTGTACAAAGCCCAGTGTCTTGGCATGCAGTGCCTGACGGGGACAGATTTCGAAACAGTTGTTTACAAATTGTTTGTATTTGCTGAAATGAGTTCCTTTTAAGATTTCGTGACCACCGTAACGTTCATCATTGAACAAGGTGTGCCCGATGTGTTTCATGTGTACACGAATCTGATGGGTACGTCCGGTTTCGAGTACGCACTTTACCAGTGTGACATACCCTAATCGTTCCAATACCTGATAATGTGTCACGGCGTGTTTACCTTGTTCCGGGTCGGACATGACAGCCATCTGCATCCGGTCGCGCGGATTACGTCCGATGTTGCCGGTGATGGTTCCTTCATCTTGTTCTACAATCCCCCAGACCAACGCGTTGTATTCACGCTTGGTTGTTTTGTTGTAAAACTGAAGTCCCAGACTGGTTTTCGCATCGGGTGTTTTGGCTACCACCAAAAGTCCTGAGGTATCCTTGTCAATGCGGTGCACCAATCCCACTTGCGGGTCATTCGGGTTATAGGTCGGTACGTCGCGCAGATGCCATGCGATGGCGTTGACCAGGGTACCGTGGTAATTTCCACATCCCGGGTGTACTACCAACCCCGCAGGCTTGTTGATGACCATCAGGTCATCGTCCTCATATACAATATTTAGTGGAATATCTTCCGGAATAATGTCATTTTCATAGCGCGGGCGGTCCATCATAACGGTCAGCACATCCAGTGGCTTAACCTTGTAGCTGCTTTTCACCGGTTTCCCGTTGGCCATGACAAAGCCGTTGTCGGCTGCCATCTGAATCCGGTTGCGCGACGCGTTGACAATTCGCTCAAATAAATACTTGTCGATGCGGACAGGAGCCTGTCCTTTATCTACTACCGTACGGAAATGCTCATACAATTCAGGCTCACCCTGAATCGGCTCAATATCGTCTGGCGCATCTCCGTCCAGTTCGTAATCAATCAAATCTTCTGCCATCTTTTTCTTTAGGGGGTTAGATTTAGAACCAAGAGTCATCTACCTCTGCTTCACTGTTGGCAGACGAATTCATATCGATAGTAATCTGTGTAGAATCCATAGCAAGAGAGTCACGAATCGCCGTGTTGCCTACGCAGAGAGTCAGCATGGCCTCGTGGGGAACTTTATCTCCGCTAGCTAGGTTTCTTCCGCGGTATTTGATGCCGTAAATCCAGTCCTGCTCTCCCGAAACGTATTCCGGCTCCGTCAGTTTGAAGCCCATCGCCTTTAATTTGGCTTCCGCCTGACGCAAAGAACTGTTGTCTATCAAGTCCGGCAACTTTACCAAAGGAACCTTAGAAGTGGTGACGGTCAGGTAAATTGTTCTTCCCTCCTTCACGCGTGCTCCCCCTGCCGGATTTTGGTCTAATACCATGCCGTCGGGCACACCTTTCACATAGCTGGAATCGATAACCAGCCCTTTCAACTTCTGGTTGCTGAGAGCCTGCTGAGCTTCGTTCAATGTTTTGTTCTTCACATTCGGCACCATGTAAGCTTCTCCATGGTGTGTATAACTGTCCAGCCAGAGCAAAGTGCCCCAGCATACACCAATTATTACGACAATCATGGCTATGAGATTCAGCCAGAAAAAGCGGTTCTTTTTAAATGAAAAGAATTCTTTTAAAGTTATCATGTTGTGTCAAGTATATAATCGGAGCAAAGATACAATATTTTGTTGGAATACTGGGGCGTTGCAGGGGATTCCTATGTCTTTTTAACATGAAGTCTGTGATTGGAAAATGCTTTGTCATACGGAAAATCCACATTTCTTCTTTTCTTGGTGTGCGGATATACTAATCACATTTTCTTAATGCCCTTTAAAACCGGATATGTACTTCTTAATCTATGTTATAAAACACATGTAAGCGCACACAAAACTTGCATAATTCCAGAAAGTCCGTACCTTTGCATCGTGTTTTTCATAGTATTAGATTTAAGGTTAACAAAGGTTGGAGTTCAGCGGAACTCCTTTTTTTATGTCTTTATCTAAGCAAAAGAAAAATACCCCCTTGTTTACAGATAGAAAAGAATAGAGAAATGGCAATACTTTCACCTGACACATGGCAGTTTATCTGTGCACATCGTACGGAAGATGTACGTACATTAGCTTTGCAGGCCCGTAAGTATCCGCAGGTAGATATGGCGGCAGCAGTGGTACAGATTGCCGGCTGGCAGATTGCCGAGAAGAAGGTTCCCCTTTGGGCGCAGACGGAAGGAGTGCAATATCCGGCTCACTTGTCCATGGAACAGTGTTCTTCGGAAATCACGGCCCGCTACAAGGCCTCGTGGCTGCAAGGTGATACGATGACCGATTTGACGGGAGGATTGGGAGTGGACTGTTCTTTTCTGGCACGAAATTTCCGGAAGGTGGATTACGTGGAACGTCAGGAAGTGCTGTGTGAACTGGCCCGCCATAATTTTCCGTTGCTTGGTTTGCCACAGGTAACAGTGCATTGTGCCGACGGAGTGGAATACCTGCAAAAGATGGAACCGGTGGATTGCCTGTTCTTAGATCCGGCCCGCCGCGACAGTCAGGGAGGAAAGACGGTGGCCATTGCCGACTGCGAACCCGATGTGCAGAAACTGGAGCCGCTGTTAGTAGAAAAAGGCCGGACGGTAGTGGTGAAACTTTCGCCCATGCTGGATATTTTTTCTTCCTTACGGGAGCTGAAATACATCCGTCAGATTCACGTAGTAGCTGTGAATAACGAGTGCAAAGAGTTGTTGGTTGTGCTACAAAAAGAGAAAAAATCCCCTTCAGAAGGCTCTGGAGAGGTGTGGATAAGTTGTGAACAGGCTGTTAATAACTTTTTGGCGGAACCGTTTGTTTTCACTTATTCACAGGAGAAAGAAGCACAATGCCCGTTGGCTGACGAGGTAGAAAATTATCTTTATGAACCGGGTGCTTCCTTGCTGAAGGCGGGGCCTTACCGGTTGTTGGGCGCACGATTCGGTGTCAAGAAATTACATGCAAACAGTCATCTTTATACTTCCGATGCATTAGTCGATTTTCCGGGACGTCGTTTCCGGGTACTGGAGGTGTCAGGTTTCGGAAAGAAAGGACTGAAACAGTTGTTGCAGGGGGTGGATAAGGCCAATCTTACGGTACGTAACTTCCCAGCTTCGGTGGCAGAACTCCGAAAAAAGTGGAAACTGAAAGAAGGAGGAGACGTGTATTTGTTTGCCACGACATTGGATGGCGACCGGCATGTGGTGATAAAGTGTGTCAAGGCATGATATTTTTCAATATCCTTTAAAATATTTCCTGAAACGCTTCAAAGAATTCTCTGTTTCACAGTGCGGGATTTGTATCCCACAGTGTGAAATATGTATCCCACACTGTGGTTTTTGTATTTCACAGTGTGAAACAGAGAATTTGCCTTGAAGTTTTTCTTTTTATGCAAGAGCGTACAGAAGAATTCTTACTGCTTAATCATGATTATTATTTCTCGTTTTCGTGTATACATGTTTGACTATTGTCAAAAAATCATACAGCAGGTGTCTAATTTTTAGACACCTGTTTTTTTTATAGAAATCTGATTCGTATTGATAATCAACTATTTAAAGTGTTGGCATGGACTTTGTATAGAAATTGATGGAAATGAAAGTCCGAAATGTAAAATACAAACTCTATAAAACAATACGATTATGATTAAGATTGAAAACCTGACAAAAACTTTTCGCACCACGGAAGTAGAGACACTGGCACTGAATAAAGTAAGCTTGGAGGTAAGAGACAAAGAATTTGTAGCAATTATGGGACCTTCCGGTTGTGGAAAGTCTACCTTATTAAATATTATGGGGCTGTTGGATAATCCGACTTCCGGAAGTTATTTTCTGGATGGAAAGGAAGTAGGCAGTCTGAAAGAAAAAGACCGTACGAATGTGCGCAAGGGAAACATCGGTTTCGTGTTCCAAAGCTTTAACCTGATTGACGAACTGAACGTGTTTGAGAACATTGAACTCCCGTTGACTTATTTGAAGATTCCGGCTGACGAACGGAAGTGTCGGGTGAATGAAATCATGCAACGGATGAACATCAGCCATCGTGCAAAGCATTATCCGCAGCAGCTGTCCGGTGGTCAGCAGCAACGTGTGGCCATTGCCCGTGCTGTGGTTTCCGGACCGAAGATTATTCTGGCCGACGAGCCGACCGGTAACCTGGATTCCAAGAACGGACAGGAAGTGATGGAACTGTTGACCGAACTCAATAAGGAAGGGACAACTATTGTGATGGTGACACACAGCCAGCGCGATGCCGGTTTTGCCAGTCGTGTAATTAATTTGTTCGACGGACAGATTGTAGCTTCTATTGCAGAAATGTAAAAATAGTACCTTATGAAACGTGCATGGAAAGGACTGTTTCGAAAAGGAGAGGCCAATGTGGTCAAGATTGTCTGCCTGAGCGTGGGACTGGCCATCGGTCTGGTCATGCTGGCGGAGGTCATTTTCGAACGGTCGTACGATAACTTTCTGCCGGGGTTGAAAGAAACCTACCGGGTGGAAGAACGCTACAAACAGAAAGACACCGACTGGAGAGAGCACGCGCAGACTCCTGGTGCCATCGGACCGGGGTTGCAGCGCTATTGTCCGGCGGTGGAAGTGGCCACCCGTTTTACGGGAATTGGGTCGATGACGCTGACGACGGAAGACCATAAAGAACTGGAGGGGCAGGCTTGGTTTTGCGACAGTACTTTCTTTCGGGTCTTTCCGCGGAAATTGCTGATGGGCGAGGAGCCTTATACAGGGTTGGAAAAGGCCAACAATGCCTATATCTCTTCCAAACTGCTGGAGGTGGCAGGCGAACAGATTATCGGGAAAACATTGTCGTGGAAACAATATCCCGAATTTCATGTGACCGTAGTCGGGGTGTTCGAGGCTTTTCCTGAGAATACCCACCTTCCGCAGATGGATGTACTCATTGCCCTGCCGACCATCGGGCAGGTGGCTTATGATGGAACGAACAACTGGTTAGGAAATGACCGCTACAAGACCTATGTCCGCCTGCGCGAAGGAACTACTCCGGATGACTTGAAGGAAGGCATGGAGCGTATGCTGGAAGTGAATCATGTGACGGAAGAGATGGCTCAGTCTGGTACGGGTTTTGAGCTCTCTCTCCGTCCGGTAGCCGAAATATTTACCTCGTCTGATTATAACCGCATCATGAACATCGTCTTTCTGAGTTTTGCGATTATCATGCTGCTGGTGGCTGTGTTGAACTATATTCTGTTGGTTGTTTCGTCCATGGTGAGCCGTGCCAAGGGAATTGCCACCTATCGTTGCTATGGGGCAGGAAGTGGCGACATTTACCGGATGATTCTTTCGGAATCTTTGCTGCACGGACTGATTAGTCTGGCACTTGCTGTATTGATTATTTTCGGCTTGCAGGATTTCTTGCAGGAACAGATAGGACATAGTCTGGAGTCGCTTTTCCCCTTGTCCACTGTATGGGTTTGTCTGGCAGTGACGGCCGGAGTAATTCTGCTTTGCGGAGTGATGCCGGGTTATCTTTACACCCGTATTCCGGTGACTTACGCTTATCGTCGTTACACGGAAAACAAACGGAGGTGGAAACTGGGACTGCTGTGCTTGCAGTTTGCGTTGACCACATTCTTTGTCTGCCTGCTGACGGTCATAGGGTTGGAGTATAACACTTTGATGAATTTCAACCCTGGATTTGAATACCGGAACACTTTGTATACCAACTTGTCGGGCACCGAGATGGTGGAACGGGAACGCTGTGTGCAGGAGTTGAAAAAACTGCCGGAGGTAAAGGCGGTTACCTGGGGTTACCAGCTCCTGTCGGATCATTGTAGTGGAAATAATGTGTACAATCCCGACACAGGAGAAGAATACATGAACATTGCCGACATGTATTATGTAGGTCCCGATTATCACAAGGCTTTCCAGATTCCGGTTGTCGAAGGTAATGTATTTACTCCTACACTGACGGATACTTTGTCGCAGCAGGTAATGGTCAGCCGTCGGTTCGTGGAACGCATGGAAACATTGGCCGGATGGACGGGCTCTCCCATTGGGAAGACGGTATATATTACCGAACACGCGGATCATGGAACCATTGCTATTGTTTGTGGGGTGTATGAAGATATTCATTTAGGCTCTCAAGTGATGGAAGAGTATGACGAGCGTCCTACGGTGATGTTCTATCGAAATAAACCTTCGAGTTATTTGTATGTAGCCTTGAACCGGATGTCACCTGAAGCGATGAAAGAAGTACAGCAAGTAATCGACCGTACCATTTCCTCCCAACAGTTGAAGGTATATAGCTTGTCGCTCGAGATGGGAAATCTTTATAATGCCGTGTTGCATGTACGCAACAGTGTACTCTTTGCGGGCTTGTGTATCCTGATTATTGCTCTGACAGGACTGGTGGCGTATGTGCGCGATGAAGTGTCACGCCGCCGTTCGGAGATTGCCATCCGTCTTATTCACGGAGCTTCCATGGCCGACGTGCAGAAAATCTTCCTGCTTGATTTATTGAAGATAGCTCTTCCGGCTGTAGTGATAGGTGCTTTGTGCGCCTGGAAGGTAGGTGAACAGCTTTTGCAATTGTTTGCTGTCAAGATAGACCTCACGTGGTACCTGTTTGCCGGATGTATCCTTATCGTATGTCTGGTAGTGTGGTTGGTAGCCTTCGGGATGGTATGGAAAGCGGCACGGGCCAATCCGACTGAAAATCTGAAAACAGAATAAATAGAATGTATAACTATAAAAATAAAGGAGATAGAATAATGAAAACCAGAATGAACATACTCACATTGGCTTGTGCCTTGACCTGTTTCAGCTGTATAGGAACTGCTCATACTATTCAGCCGAGTAAAAACTACCAGACGGAAAAACGTTCTTTGGGTGATATACGGGAAGTGTCTACACTTTCTTCCATCGATGTGGTGTATCATCAGACTTCCGGCAGTCCGTATGCAGAAATCTATGCTTCAGACAATGTCATGCCCTATGTGGTACTGAAGGAGTCAAAAGGTGAACTGAGGGTTTATTATCAGGACGGTACCAGCATCCAGGGTGAGAACCGTTGCCGGGTAGATGTATATGCACCCTCTGTCAGTCGTTTTACCACGATGGCTTCCGGTGATATATCTATTCCCAAAGGATTGAAAACACAGGGAGACATGCGTTTTCAGACGAATGCCAGCGGTGATATTGAATGCCCTACGGTGCAGTGCAGTAGTTTTCAGTCTGAAATCAATGCCAGTGGTGACATTGATGTACAGCAAGTCAACTGCCAGAAGTTACAGGCCAGTATCAATGCCAGCGGAGATATGACGGTTCACAAAGCCGTATGTCAGCATGCGTCTTTGACCATCAATGCATCCGGCGATTTGATGGTGCCTAATTTGCAATGTCAGGAAGTGGTGACGGCTACGGTCAATGCCAGTGGCGATATGGTCATAAAAGGCAGCTGCCAGGAAGCCGTACTTCGTGACAATGCGTCCGGTGATTTGTCGGCAGATAACCTGAAAGCCGTTAAAGTCGATGCGGCTGTATATGGTTCGGGTGATTTGTCTTGCCGTGCCTCTCGTTCCATTACGGCAAAAACGTATGGCAGCGGAAGTATTAGCTATACCGGTAACCCATCTCAGGTAGTAACCGAAGGAAAACACATCTATAAAAAATAAAATCTCTCTTTTTAATAGGCAGGGTGAAAAGGCTGTGAAGTCTTTTCACCCTTTTTGTGTAAAAGACTGTTTCTTGTCAAGAGAAGTATTATTCTCTCACTTCCTTAATTTCCATTACTTCCATTACGCCTGCATACTCAGCTGCAAAACCCTCGGAAGAAGGGCCCTGGATGCGGACTTTTAGTTTGGCTGGTATGGCTGTATAGGGTTTTGCATCGGAAGGAAGAGCTGCTTCATAGCGTTTCTTCAGTTCACCCGACTTGTCAACAATCCAATAGGCCGTAGTGTCTGCATCGGGAGTGAAGCTGTAGGCTTCGTGTCCCATGATAAGTTGTCCGTGGAGTACCTGAATGGAATCGAATAGCTGGATGCTCTGCTCATCAAACAAAGGCATATCTTGTCCCACCTCAACGAAGACTGCTTTCTGGGGATGGGTGTGGAATACCTCGAAATAACGTGCTCCGCTGTTGCCTACTCCCCAGCCATAGCAAGTAAAAGGCACGGGTTCGTGCTGGCCGCGGTCAGCCAGCTCTTTTGCTGACTTCCCGGTAGGCTCCAGGATGTAGCGGGTTACTCCGGTGCGGTTGGATTTTACTTCACGGAAATCGCAGGTCAGGCTGTCCGTCCAGTTCTTATCCATGAGAATGCGTGGGTGAGACTGCAGGAACGGGATAAGTGAATGGATGTCCTTGCCCGGTATATCCAATATCTGAATAACCGGGTCCGAAGTTTGTTTGTGGCCATTTTCCATACGTTCTATGCGTGCACCCGGAATAGAAGCGTCGGTGACGATACGTAGGTTTTCGTTGCATTGTGCCCACAGCCGTAAACCGGCTCCCGTGACAGTCTGCCATTGGAAGCCTTCATAGCCTTCTCTGGAGGGATTCTCGGGGAATACTTCACTTAGTTCCGTCTGAATGTCGGAATCTCCGGCTTGCTTTTTAGAAGACGGATTGCAGGCAGTCAATAGGCAAAGACCTGCCAAAGGGATAAGAATTCTTTTCATGATTAATATTTATAACAAGGTTCTTTATTGTTGTGAAATAAGAAAGGCCGTGTAAGCAATGTAACATACTACTAACAGTCCTCCTTCTATGCGGGTGATGGTCCGCTTCTTAAAGAACCAACCCACCAGCCAGAACAGAATGGAAGAGCCTACCAGTACAGCCATGTCGATGTTGTTGATATTTCCCATAGGGAGAGGAGACAGGCTTGCACTACATCCTAATACAAAGAATACATTGAACAGGTTGCTGCCGATGACGTTACCAATGGCAATACCCGGATTCTTTTTCAAGGCCGCCGTGACGGAAGTTGCCAGTTCCGGCAGAGAGGTACCTCCGGCCACCAGTGTAAGTCCGATGATAGAGTCGCTGACACCTAATGAACGGGCAATACCGCAGGCACCGTCTACAAAAAATTGTCCGCCAAAAATTAATCCGGCCAGTCCTCCTATAATATATAGGGCTGATTTCCATGCCGGCAGTTCCTTCACCTTCTGCTCTTCGCCACCATCTTCGTTTCCGTTGCGGGCGATGGCAAAAGTATAACGCATAAAAATCAGGAAGAAGCCTAATAGTACCAGTCCGTCTATCCGGCTGATGATGTCCCGGCTTCCTCCATCGAGTATGCAGTCGTTGGCAAAGCAGGTGAGTACCAGTGCAGAAAGAATGACCAGCGGAATTTCCTTACTCATAGTGCCCTGCCCCACTTGTATGGGGAGGACCAGAGCGGTGCATCCGATAATCATCAACACATTGAAGATATTACTTCCTACCACGTTACCGATAGCCATTTCAGCACTTCCTTGTAGTGAGGAGAGTACGCTGATAACCAGTTCTGGAGCAGAGGTCCCGAAGGCTACAATGGTCAATCCGATAACCAGGTCGGAGATACGAAAGCGTTTGGCTACAGAGGCTGCTCCGTCGGTCAGTCCGTTGGCTCCTATTAAAATCAAAGCTAATCCGCCGATTAATAAAAGTAGATTCATCCACATACGATACTGTTTTTAGTCCTTTTCTGTTAGCTGGAAGGTTTTTCCGTCTGTACTACGTGTCAGTGTAGCTTCTTTTCCTTTGCCACGCAAATCGAGAATGGTATTCTTGTAACCGTAACCTGAGGCTGTGCGGTACTGCGAGAGCAACATGTATTGTCCGTCCAGACAGACTTCAGCGAGGGCTTCATGCGGATAGAATGTCACAGGGATTTCTGTCTTTTCCTCGGTGAGGAAGGAGGTTTCTATTTTTTTATCGGTTCCGTACGTGCTATAAAGCAGACGTCCTCTTCTGGATACAATCCAGGAGTCTGCACAGGTTTGCACCTGATAGGTGTCGTCGTCTTCTACGTTCCAGACAGCAATGCCGTCAGGGCGTACACGGCGGTCGAGTATGACTTTGGTATCAGGTAAGAACACTTCTACCTTTGAAGAATCAGTTGCAAACACTAAGAAGCCGGCTTGGGTTGCCTGGCTGTCGGTGGAAGAGAGTACTTTTTGTCCTGTCTCAAAAATCCGGATGTCTTTTTGTAATACGTCCGACCAGGTGTATCCCGTAGAAGCCTTGTCTGTTCCGACTAAAGGTGCTGATTCAGGCTGGCGTACATATTTTATCTGATAATCGGCCCCTTTCCGGAGGGTGAGAGTGTCTTGTTGTAAAGACAGGATGGCCAGTGTATCTGAGAATGAAATTGTCTGTCCGTTTCCGATGCTTTTTCCGTTCAGAATGAGCTGTCCGTCCGGCAGAAGTTGCCAGCTTTCATATTGCAGAGTGGCCATGCCGATGGAGGAGGCTTTTCCTTCCTTGGCCAGTGTCATTCCTTGTACGAAGTTGGATGAAGGAGGAAGTATTTCTGTCCAGTTGCCCAACAAGTCTGTTTCATTTACGGCAGTCTTAGGACTGCATGCTATCAAACCTCCCAGAAAGAGAGGTAAGGCGATTTGTTTCATTTGTTTTTTCATGGTGATATGTTTTTGTTTATAATGCAGTGATATAGGCTTATACTGCATATATTACAACTCTTTTTACGGTTACAGTAAGTGCAAATATACAAATTACTTTAAGTTTCCAAGGTAATAACGGTTTATAGGTTATAAAAATGCATGATTCTCCTCCTTTTTTGCATGATTAATAGTTGTATGTGATACACTAATTCCCTATCTTTGCATCAAACGTTAACATATAAAGTATATGAGAAACAGAATCCTGTCTTTGTTATTCTTACTTCCGTTTATTTCGGAATCAGTGTCTGCCGCCTTGGTGGAAGAAAAAGATTATGTAGCTTATTTGTTTACTTATTTTACGGGGAATCATATCAGTGAAGAAGCCGTATGTTATGGGGTAAGTATGGATGGATATACCTATTATGCCCTGAATAATAACAAACCGGTGCTCGATTCAAAAGTAATCAGTTCTACCGGTGGCGTGCGCGACCCTCATATCCTGAGAGGAGAAGAGGGTCAGACTTTTTATATGGTACTGACCGATATGGTGTCGGATAATGGTTGGGATTCTAACCGGGCAATGGTGCTGTTGAAATCTACTGACCTGGTAAACTGGTCGCACTCTGTCATTAATATACAGAAACGTTATCCGGGGCAGGAAAAGCTGAAACGTGTATGGGCTCCTCAGACTATTTATAATAAGGAAGTAGGGAAGTACATGGTCTACTGGTCTATGCAGTATGCCGGTGGGGTAGACGTAATTTATTATGCGTATGCCAATGAAGATTTTACGGACTTGGAAGGAGAACCGAAACCTCTTTTTATCCCGAAGGACAAAAAGTCTTGTATAGACGGTGATATCGTGTATAAAGACGGGGTATACCATCTTTTCTATAAAACGGAAGGACACGGTAACGGTATTAAAGTGGCAACCACTCGTTCGCTGACTTCCGGAGAATGGGAAGAACAACCGGACTATAAACAGCAGACAAAGGAAGCGGTGGAAGGAGCCGGTACGTTCAAACTGATTGGACAGGACAAGTACATTCTGATGTACGATGTATACATGAAGGGAGCTTATCAGTTCACGGAAACAACCGACTTGAAAAACTTCAAAGTGATAGATCATGCGGTGAAGATGAATTTCCATCCTCGTCATGGTACCATCATTCCTATTACCCGTGCAGAATTGAAGCGCATTACAGACAAATGGGGAAAACCGGCTGAACTGGGTGAACTGCCGGTAAATCCGGTATTGCCGGGATTCCATGCAGACCCTGAAGTGCTGTATTCACAGAAAACTCAACGTTATTACATTTATTCTACTACAGACGGACAACCGGGATGGGGAGGATGGTATTTTACCGTATTCTCTTCGGCTGACTTGAAAGACTGGACTTACGAAGGAGTGATGCTGGATTTACGTTCTCCGCAGGTCCCATGGGCGAATGGAAATGCCTGGGCACCGGCTATTGAAGAGAAACTGATTGATGGAAAATATAAATATTTCTTCTATTATAGCGGTAACCCGAACGATGATTCAGGCAAGAAGATTGGAGTCGCTGTGGCAGATTCACCTGTAGGACCTTTCAAGGATATGGGCAAACCGATTATTACAGATTCTCCGGTCGGACACGGACAGCAGATTGATGTGGATGTGTTTACCGATCCGGTTTCCGGTAAATCTTACTTGTACTGGGGTAATGGCTATATGGCCGGCGCTGAACTGAACGATGACATGGTGTCTATCAAAAAGGAAACATTGAAGGTGATGACTCCGAAAGGGGGTACGTTGAAAGATTATGCGTATCGTGAAGCGCCATACGTGTTCTATCGTCAGGGATTGTACTATTTCTTGTGGTCGGTAGATGATACGGGTTCAGCGAACTATCATGTGGCATACGGTACATCGGATTCTCCATTAGGCCCGATTAAGGTAGCTAAGGACCCGGTTGTAATGATACAAGACCCGTCGAAAGAAATTTACGGTACGGCACATAATTCAGTAGTCCGTAAACCGGGTACAGATGAATGGTATATCGTGTACCATCGTATCAATAAAAATTACCTGGATAAAGACAAAGCTCCTGGTGTACACCGCGAAGTTTGTATCGACCGAATGGAATTTAATGCGGACGGCACGATTCAGCGGGTGAAAGTTTCCAAATAATAATCTTAAATAAAACCTTCTTACCTATGAAACACCTGACACATTTGGCAGCCTTATGTGCGTGCCTTACCAGTTTTCCTGTATCAGCGCATGTGCAGGAAGTGATGAATGAACCGGATTCAGTATATCTGTTTTCGTATGCTACCGTGAACGATGCGGGGCGTAGTGGCCTGAAATTAGCCTGGAGTACAGATGCAACACGCTGGTTCAGTATCGGCAACGGATATGGATACGTGAGATGTGATTATGGCGCCTGGGGAGCCGAGAAACGTATGTTTAATCCTCATCTGGTGCGTGATGAAAAGGGAGTATGGCACTGCTTCTGGCAGTTGAACGAAAGTGGAAAAGAATGGGGACATGCCACTTCGCCGGATTTAATGAAGTGGAATCCGCAGACTTATTATATGCAGCCTGCTCGGGATGGTGAACAGGTCCCGACCGTAAAACGAGGAAGTGAAACGCGTAAGAAAGCTGTAGTGGAAGGTGTATTGGAACAAGGATATGTGCAGAAAGTGGCCTGGGAAGACGTGGATCGTCTGTTGAAGTTCGTGGACTATCGGGCTTACAGAGACCAGTTGCACAATGAGCGTACAGAACAGGATGCACAACGTTTTGCCGGACTGGCTCCTGTATCCCTGCAATTGACGGTACGTCCGGAAGAGGCGAAGCCTATCAGTGATAAATTGATTGGTATTTTCTTTGAAGATATTAATTACGGAGCAGATGGTGGACTTTATGCGGAACTGGTACAGAATCGTGACTTTGAGTATTCTCCGAAGGACAATGCACATCAGGGATTTGACAGTGGCTATGCCTGGAGTGTATGGGAGAACGGGCAGTCGTCGGCTGTGAAGGTGTCAACTGAAAATCCTTTGCATGAGAACAATCCGCATTATGTTGTATTGCAGGCTAAGCCTGGAATGGCCCTCCGTAATTCAGGCTTTGATGGAATTACGTTGAAGAAAGGAGAAAAGTATGATTTCTCTGTCTTCTCTCGTATGCCTGAAGGAAGCAAAGGTGGAAAGGTAATCGTACGCTTGCTGGATAATGAGGGAAAGGAAGTGGCGAAATCTTCTGTACGGGTAGCAGCCGGAAAATGGAAAAAGCAGTCGGCTGTGCTGACGGCTCAGACTGATGTGGATGCAGCTGTGCTTTCAGTGGAACCGGAAGTGACGGGAGAATTGCATCTGGATATGGTTTCCTTGTTCCCTCAAGAGACTTTTAAGGGGCGTAAAAATGGATTGAGAGCCGATCTGGCACAGACTTTGGCCGATTTGCATCCGCGCTTTGTACGTTTCCCGGGCGGTTGTGTGGCACATGGAAACGGAATTGATAATATTTATCGCTGGAAAAACTCAGTGGGTCCGCTGGAAGCCCGTAAACCGATGGGGAACTTGTGGGGGTATCATCAGACATTAGGTTTGGGATACTTTGAGTATTTCCAGTTCTGTGAAGATATAGGAGCAGAGCCTCTTCCAGTGCTGGCGGCCGGTGTTCCATGTCAGAATTCAGCTTGTATTCCGGGAAAACCTTTGAGCGGCGGACAGCAGGGAGGTATTCCCATGGAAGAGATGGATGCATACGTGCAGGATATTCTGGACCTGATAGAATATGCCAATGGTGACCCGAAAAAGAATAAATGGGCAAAGATGCGTGCAGAAGCAGGCCATCCGAAACCTTTCAACTTGAAGTACATCGGCATTGGAAACGAGGATTTGATTACGCCTATTTTTGAGGAGCGTTTTGAAATGATTTTCAAGGCGGTAAAAGAAAAGTATCCGGAAATCACGGTGATTGGTACGGTCGGTCCTTTCTATGAAGGTACGGATTATGAAGCCGGATGGAAGTTTGCTACGCGCCTGAATGTGCCGATGGTGGATGAACATTATTATAATACACCGGGCTGGTTTATAAATAATCAGGATTATTACGACCGTTATGACCGTACAAAACCTAAAGTGTATTTAGGAGAGTACGCCGCACATTTGCCGGGACGTCCCAATAACATTGAAACAGCTTTGGCTGAGGCGCTGTATCTGACTTCGGTAGAACGTAATGGTGACATCGTGTCAATGACTTCTTATGCGCCTTTGTTGGCCAAGGAAGGACACACTCAGTGGAACCCCGATTTGATTTATTTCAATAACCGTGAGGTGAAACCTACCGTAGGTTATTACACCCAGCAGCTTTACGGACAGAATTCCGGAGATACTTACTTGCCTGCCGACCGGAAAATAGACAATCCTCGTCAGGATGTGCAGAAACGTATCGGTACTTCTGTGGTACGTGACAGTAAGACGGGAGATTGGATTGTGAAGCTGGTGAACTTGTTGCCAGTTCCGGTAAAGACGAAAGTGGAAGGCTTGACGCAAACTGAAAATGGAAAAGCAGTTTTGCAGGTCTTGAGTGGAAAACCTACCGACAAAAATGCACGACCGGTGAAGAAAGATGTATCCGTGACAGAATTGTCGCAGTATGAAATGCCGGCTTATTCTTTGAGCGTGATTCGTATAAAGTCGGACGAAATGACAAAATAACACTGCTTTTGAATGATTTTTAGGTTATAATTGATTGATTTCTATTTCTACGGTTTGGTGGTAAGTCTCTATTTTTGTAAAAGAGAAAAATGAATACCATGAATAAATTATTGAGAAAATTGTCATTAGGGGTGGTTTGTCTTTTGATGACGGCTTTTATCTGCTCGTGTCAAAGTGCGCAAACCGGTGGAACGTTTGAAGTGGGGAAAAATACGTTCCTGTTAAATGGAAAGCCTTTTGTGGTGAAAGCTGCGGAGGTGCATTATCCGCGTATTCCGGAACCTTATTGGGAACAGCGTATCCTTTCTTGTAAGGCTTTGGGCATGAATACCCTTTGTCTGTATGTGTTCTGGAACTTGCATGAACAGCAGCCGGGTAAGTTTGATTTTTCCGGAAATAAAGATATTGCCAAATTCTGCCGCTTGGCACAGAAGCATGGAATGTACGTTATTGTACGTCCGGGTCCGTATGTATGTGCAGAATGGGAAATGGGTGGATTGCCCTGGTGGCTGTTGAAGAAAGACGATGTGCAGTTGCGTACGCTGGATCCTTATTATATGGAACGGGTTGGTATTTTCATGAATGAAGTAGGCAAGCAGCTGGCGGACTTGCAGATTTCTCGTGGTGGAAATATTATTATGGTGCAGGTAGAGAACGAATATGGCTCGTATGGAATAGACAAACCGTATGTATCGGCCATTCGTGACCTGGTGAAAAAAGCCGGCTTTACAGATGTACCTTTGTTCCAGTGCGACTGGAGTTCTAACTTTACTAACAACGCACTGGATGATTTGCTGTGGACCGTAAATTTTGGTACGGGAGCCAACATTGACGAGCAGTTCAAGAAACTGAAATCACTGCGTCCGGAAACTCCGATGATGTGTAGTGAATTCTGGAGCGGCTGGTTCGACCACTGGGGACGGAAGCACGAGACTCGTGATGCGGCTACAATGGTGAGCGGTATCAAAGATATGCTGGACCGTAATATCTCTTTCAGTCTTTATATGACACATGGAGGAACAACTTTTGGCTGGTGGGGCGGTGCCAACAATCCGGCTTACTCGGCTATGTGCAGCTCATACGATTATGATGCGCCTATCAGTGAAGCAGGATGGACTACACCGAAATACTTCCAGTTGCGTGATTTGCTGAAACAGTATCTTCCGGAGGGAGAAACCTTGCCGGAACCTCCGGCTCAGTATCCGGTGATTTCCGTACCGGCCATTACAGAATGGGAAGTCGCGCCCTTGTTCGATAATCTGCCTCAGGCTAAACAGTCGGAAGATACTAAGCCTATGGAGCAGTTTGACCAGGGCTGGGGAAGTATCTTGTATCGTACGACATTGAAAGAAGATGTAAAAGGTATTTTGCATATTGATGAAGTACACGACTGGGCACAGGTCTTTGCTGATGGAAAATTGCTGGGCCGCTTAGACCGTCGTCGTGGTGAGTTCACTTTACCGCTGAAAGAAACCTTGAAAAAAGGTACACGTCTGGATATTCTGGTAGAAGCGATGGGACGTGTGAACTTTGATAAGTCAATTCATGACCGGAAAGGTATTACGAACAAGGTGGAAGTGGTAAGCGGCGAACAGGTGAAGGAACTGAAAGGCTGGGAAGTATACAACTTGCCTCCGTTCTATGAATTTGTCAGCCAGAAGAACTATCAGGCAGGCAAGCCGGTTGACGGACCTGCATATTATAAAGCTACCTTCCGTTTGGATAAGACAGGTGATACTTTCCTGGATATGCAGACTTGGGGAAAAGGTATGGTTTGGGTAAACGGACATGCTATGGGACGTTTCTGGGAAATCGGTCCGCAGCAGACTTTGTATATGCCGGGTTGCTGGTTGAAAGAAGGAGAGAATGAAATTATTGTGCTCGACCTGAAGGGACCGGCTGAAGCAAAAGTGGCTGGCGTAGAAAAACCGATTTTGGATATGCTGCGTGAAAAAGCACCGGAAACTCATCGTAAAGACGGACAGAACCTGAACTTGAAAGCTGAAAAAGTAGTAAATGCAGGTACTTTCAAAGCTGGAAACGGCTGGCAGGAAGTACGTTTTGCGCAGCCTGCAGCAGGACGCTATTTCTGTCTGGAAGGTACTTCTAACTATGAAGGAAACAATATCGCAGCCATTGCAGAGTTAGATGTGCTGGATAATAACGGAAAGCCTGTTTCTCGTGAGAACTGGAAGATTGTGTATGCCGACAGTGAAGAAACACGTAGTGGAAACCGCACGGCAGATAAAGTCTTCGACTTGCAGGAAAGTACTTTCTGGCAGACGGTAGACAATACCGCTTATCCTCATCAGATTGTCATAGATTTAGGTAAGGAATATAATGTGACCGGTTTCCGGATGTTGCCTCGTGCAGAAGCCGGTGCACCAGGTTTGATAAAGGATTACAAAGTATATGTAAAGAAATCTGACTTTACGTATTGACTTTCAGTTCGTATTAAGACTTAAGGTATTAAAAGGTGGAAATATCCCATGGACGGTGAGTCTGTGGGATATTTTTTGTCCGTAGAAATAAAAATAAACTCATTCTGCTTTCTTTATGGCATTTTTTTACGAACTTTGCCGTCCAATATGAAACAGGTATGCAGGGAATACTTGCATGTGACAAATTTGATAAGATGAATAAGCCAAAAGCTGTATTTAGAGAAATAAACGAGAGCTATACGCTACAGGAGGCCATAGCTGAAGCAAAACGTTGCTTGAATTGTAAGAATCCTTCTTGCAAGAAAGGATGTCCGATAGAAAATCATATCCCGGAGTTCATTCATGAATTGTCAAAAGGCAATATGGGAAATGCCATGGCAATCATTAATGAGAAGAGTAACCTGCCGGCTATTTGTGGTCGTGTCTGTCCGCATGAAAAGCAGTGTCAGGGGCATTGTGTATTGTACCCGAAAGGGAAGGGAATAGAAATCGGTAAGCTGGAACGCTTTGTGGCCGATTTTGATACGGAAATGAAACTGATTCGCGAAAAACTACCTCAGAAGACACGGGGAAAGGTTGCCGTGATTGGTTCGGGACCTGCCGGACTGACCGTAGCCGGAGACTTGGCTCGTCAGGGTTTTAACGTGACAATTTTTGAGAGCCAGGCAGAACCGGGTGGGGTGTTGATGTATGGCATTCCGGAATATCGCCTTCCCAAACAGGTGGTTCGTCAGGAAATTGAGAAGATTGAAGCACTGGGGGTGACTTTTCTGTTGAACTGTGTGGTAGGAAAGCAGCTGAACATCGATGATATTTTTGCGCAGGGATACGATGCTATTTTTATTGGTTCAGGTACGGCTCTGCCCAAATCATTGGATATTCCGGGGGCCGGATTGCGTGGAGTGATTCAGGCGACTTATCTGTTGCATATGGCCAATATCTATAATGAAGGCACTGTTGGCCGTGATAAGGTGCCGGTTATCGAAGGAGAGCACGTGGCAGTGATGGGATGCGGAAATGTAGCCATGGATGCGGCCCGTACGGCCGTACGTATGGGAGCGGCCAGTGTGACCATTGTGTATCGACGTACGGAAGCCGATATGCCCGCTATACAGGCAGAATATCAGGCTGCCTTGCAGGAAGGTGTGAAATTCTTATGGCAGACTTCCACGACAGAGTTCCTTGGAAATGAAGACGGGAAGGTTGTCGGACTACGTGCCAATACGCCGGAGGGAGTCAAGGAGTATGCTTTCGATCGCATTTGCCTGGCTGTGGGTTCACGTCCGGCCAGTCGGATTGTGTCGACTACGGAAGGCATAGAAACCGATGATAACGGGTATGTACTGGTGAAAGAACGTCCTTTCGGTATGACAAGCCGTAAAGGAGTATTTGCCGGAGGTGATGTGGTGCATCGTCCGCAAACGGTAGTGATGGCTATGAAAGCAGCAAAGAGCGTGGCAGTGGGTATCGCACAGTATGTCGATGCTGTAAAATTGCTGAGTGAATAACCTAATTATAAAATAAATACTAAAGTTTAAGGACTATGCCCTGATAACTCAGGAAAAAGCATTAATTTCGCGAATTCAAATGAAACTTTAGAATTTAGATACCAAAAAAACTTTACGATAATGATGGAACTTGATTTACTCACGGCTGTATCACCGATTGACGGTCGCTACAGAAGCAAAGCAGGAACTTTGGCTGCTTATTTTTCAGAATATGCGCTCATGAAGTATCGTGTGCGGGTGGAAATTGAATATTTCATCACTTTGTGTGAATTGCCTTTGCCGCAGCTGGCGTCATTTGATATGACTCGTTTTGAGTCTCTTCGTGATATCTACCGTAATTTCTCTGAAGGAGATGCTGCACGTATCAAGGAAATTGAAAGTGTGACAAATCACGATGTGAAAGCTGTTGAGTATTTCATCAAGGAACAGTTTGATAAACTGGGTGGACTGGAACCTTATAAAGAGTTCATTCACTTCGGACTGACTTCACAGGATATCAATAACACTTCAGTTCCTTTGTCTATCAAGGATGCGTTGGAAGAAGTCTATTATCCGCAGATTCAGAAACTGATTGACCAGTTGACTGCCTACGCAGAAGAATGGAAAAATATTCCGATGCTGGCAAAGACTCACGGGCAGCCTGCTTCTCCTACTCGTCTGGGCAAGGAAATCATGGTTTTTGCTTATCGTCTGAACCGTCAGCTGGCTGTATTGAAGGCTTGTCCGTTGACTGCGAAATTTGGTGGAGCAACCGGAAATTACAATGCACATCACGTGGCTTATCCGGATTTTGACTGGAAGGCTTTCGGTAATAAGTTCGTTGCTGAAAAATTAGGTTTGGAACGTGAAGAATATACTACACAGATTTCAAATTACGACGGACTGGGTGCCATCTTCGATGCAATGAAGCGTATCAATACCATCATGATTGACATGAACCGTGACTTCTGGCAGTATATTTCCATGGAGTATTTCAAGCAGAAAATCAAAGCGGGTGAGGTCGGCTCAAGTGCCATGCCGCATAAGGTGAACCCGATTGACTTTGAGAATGCAGAAGGTAACCTGGGAATGGCCAATGCAATATTGGAGCATCTTTCTTCCAAATTGCCGGTCTCTCGTTTGCAGCGTGACTTGACGGACTCTACAGTGTTGCGTAATATCGGTGTTCCTTTCGGACATACGGTGATTGCCATCCAGAGCTCACTGAAAGGTCTTGGAAAATTGCTGTTGAATGAACATAAAATCTATGAAGATCTCGATAATTGCTGGAGCGTAGTGGCTGAAGCTATTCAGACGATTTTGCGCCGTGAAGCTTATCCACATCCGTATGAAGCGTTGAAAGCGCTGACTCGTACGAACCAGGCTATTACAGAAGCTTCAATCAAAGATTTTATTGAAACACTGAACGTCAGCGAGGATATTAAAAAGGAATTGCGTGCGATTACTCCGCACAACTATACTGGAGTCTAACTTTAAAAAATAAATATCGCCCGAGAGGGTGTTGAGTATTAATATTAGCATTAAACAAAAAAATTATGGCAGAAAAAGAATTCAGACAAGATGGCGAAAACAGCCAGTCTGGCCGCGATGGTTACAAGTCTTACAACAGAGAAGGATATAACAAATATGGTAGAGGCGAGAAAAGCAACAGCTACGGTCGCCGTCCGTATAACAACAATAGAGAAGGGGGAGAAGGTTATCGTTCTTCTTATAATCCTCGCTTTAATAATGGAGAGGACCGTCCGCAGAGAGGTGGTTACGGTAATCGCCCGCAGCGTTCATACGGAAACCGCTCCTACAATAATGAAGGAGGAGAGCAGCGTTCTTCTTACAATCCTCGTTTCAACAACAATAATGGTGGACGTCCGCAGCGTGCATACACTCCTCGTTTCAACAACAACCAGGAAGGAGGAGAACAGCGTTCATATCGCCCGCGCTTTAATAATGCACAACAGGGTGGAGAACAGCGTCCGTATCGTCCTCGTTTTAACAACAATGGCGGACAGCAGGGTGGATATGGTCGTCCACAGGGAGGTTACCGTCCGCGTACTGCCGACTACAACCCGAATGCAAAATATAGTATGAAGAAGCAGATCGAGTACAAAGAACTGCTGACTGATCCGGATGAGCCGATTCGTTTGAACAAGTTCCTTGCGAATGCAGGTATCTGCTCTCGTCGTGAAGCGGATGAGTTTATCACTGCAGGAGTAGTATCTGTAAATGGTGAAATCGTAACGGAACTGGGTACAAAGGTGAAGCGTTCGGATGAGGTGAAGTTCCACGATCAGCCGGTAAATATTGAGCGTAAGGTATATGTACTGCTTAATAAACCGAAAGATTGCGTAACGACTTCGGATGACCCGCAGGAACGTAAGACGGTGATGGATTTCGTGAAAGGTGCTTGCAAGGAGCGTATCTATCCGGTAGGACGTCTGGACCGTAATACCACAGGTGTACTGCTGTTGACAAATGACGGTGACTTGGCATCGAAACTGACTCATCCTAAGTTCTTGAAGAAGAAAATTTATCATGTATACTGCGACAAGAATGTGACAAAGGCAGACTTGGATCAGATTGTACAGGGTATTACACTGGATGATGGTGAAATCCATGCTGATGCTATCAGCTACGCGTCGGATACAGACAAGTCGCAGGTGGGTATTGAAATTCACTCTGGAAAGAACCGTATCGTACGTCGTATTTTCGAATCGCTGGGCTATCGTGTGATTAAGCTGGACCGTGTGTACTTTGCGGGATTGACCAAGAAGGGATTGCGTCGCGGTGACTGGCGTTACCTCACAGAACAGGAAGTGGCCATGCTTCGTATGGGATCTTTTGAATAATGATAAATATAGCAGAACACAGGGATACACGGAAACGGAGCATCCCTGTGTTTTTAGATTAATTGATAAAACATAGAATCAAAATGGAAACAATTCGTAGAACAAAAATTGTTGACCTGCTGAAGCGTGAAGATTTTGGCGCGATGGTCAATGTGAAAGGTTGGGTGCGTACTCGCCGTGGTAGCAAACAGGTAAACTTTATTGCATTGAATGATGGTTCTACTATAAATAATGTGCAGATTGTAGTCGACTTAGCTAATTTTGATGAAGAGTTGCTGAAGTTGATTACAACGGGTGCATGTCTGAGCGTGAATGGAGAACTGGTAAAATCGGTAGGCTCCGGACAGGCAGCAGAAATTCAGGCACGTGAGATTGAAGTATTGGGTACTTGTGACAATACTTATCCATTGCAGAAAAAAGGACATTCAATGGAGTTCTTGCGTGAGATTGCTCACTTGCGTCCTCGTACGAATACGTTTGGTGCAGTGTTCCGTATCCGTCATAACATGGCTATTGCGATTCATAAGTTCTTCCATGAAAGAGGTTTCTTCTATTTCCACACTCCTCTGATTACAGCATCAGACTGTGAAGGTGCCGGACAGATGTTCCAGGTTACGACCATGAACCTCTATGATTTGAAGAAAGATGAAAACGGTTCTATTATTTATGATAATGACTTCTTCGGAAAGCAGGCAAGTCTGACAGTTTCCGGACAGTTGGAAGGTGAATTGGCTGCTACTGCTTTGGGAGCAATTTATACATTCGGACCGACATTCCGTGCGGAAAATTCAAATACACCGCGTCATTTGGCTGAGTTCTGGATGATTGAACCGGAAGTAGCTTTCAATGACATCAATGACAACATGGATTTGGCAGAAGAATTCATCAAATACTGTGTACAGTGGGCATTGGACAACTGTTATGACGATGTGAAGTTCTTGAACGATATGTTTGATAAGGGCTTGATTGAACGTCTGCAGGGGGTATTGAAGGAATCATTTGTACGTCTGCCTTATACAGAAGGTATCAAGATTCTGGAAGAAGCAGTAGCTAATGGACATAAGTTTGAATTCCCGGTTTACTGGGGCGTGGATTTGGCTTCAGAACACGAACGCTTCCTGGTGGAAGAGCACTTCAAACGTCCGGTTATCTTGACCGATTATCCGAAAGAAATCAAGGCGTTCTATATGAAACAGAACGAAGATGGCAAGACTGTACGTGCTATGGATGTGCTGTTCCCGAAGATTGGCGAAATTATCGGAGGTTCAGAGCGTGAAGCAGATTATGACAAACTGCTGACTCGTATTCAGGAACTGAATATCCCGATGAAGGATATGTGGTGGTATCTGGATACCCGTAAGTACGGTTCATGTCCTCATTCTGGATTCGGATTAGGCTTTGAACGTCTGCTGTTGTTTGTAACGGGCATGGCCAATATCCGCGACGTGATACCGTTCCCGCGTACACCGCGTAATGCTGAATTCTAAAAGAGAATTGTATACAGGAAAAAGTCATTCCATGTGGGATGACTTTTTTTGTGTGTTTGCGATAGAAAAATGTACATAAAATGCGTGATTCTCAAATTATTTTATAATTTTGTAGGTACCTGATAGGTAATTCTAATACTTTTAGTTATGAAAATACGTTATTTTTTTCTGGTAGCATTTCTAATGCTCTTAGCTGTCGGCAATTCGATAGCCCAGGCTGTGCAGGAGAAGACTCCCGTCAATTTGCAGGGAGTTTGGCAGATGTGTTTCTATCGTTCTAATTCTCCGGATATACCGGGTGAACTTAAGACAAGTAATTCCTTGAAGATTCTTTCTGACGACGGACGCTTTATCAATTTGTTGATGATGCAGACGGGAGCCGTTATTTTGGGATATGGAACTTATGAGATGAATAGTGAAGGAGTATATACGGAATGTGTGGAGAAAAATGTACATCTTCCTCAATTGAATGGAAAGAAAAATGAAATGCACTTTGATTTGAAAGAAAACGGTACGTTGATGTATGTGAAGTATTTCCTGGAGAGCGATGCCAACGGGAATAAGATTGATTCCTGGTGTCATGAAATCTGGAAGAAAGTAGAGATGTCACCGGTTTATCCGGGCGATGAGTTACGTTGACGGAAATGAGATAATAAACCGGGAAAAGGCCGTTGCGACAGGATGTCCGTAACGGCCTTTCCTTGTTTTATGGCATTAAAGTGTGATTCATAATCAATCGGTTATCCCGCGAAAAAAAGCTTAAAATCTTTGTCAGTTAAAAGAAAAACCGTACCTTTGCAAGCCGATTATTATCAACTAGTGATAAATTTTTAATTCTGAGTGCTTTATCCTTCTTTGTCCGGGAAGAATAGGGAGGTAGGAATTTGTTTTTTAGTAGTTAACATTTTAAAAAAGATTTAAGAGTGGATACTTTAAGTTACAAGACCATTTCTGCAAACAAGGAAACAGCAACTAAAGAATGGGTTGTTGTGGATGCTACCGATCAGGTTGTAGGCCGTCTCGGTGCGAAAGTTGCAAAGTTGTTGAGAGGTAAGTACAAACCTAACTTCACCCCTCACGTAGACTGCGGTGATAACGTAATTATCATCAATGCAGACAAAGTGAAATTTACAGGTAAGAAAATGACCGACAAGGTTTACCTGAGCTATACCGGCTATCCTGGTGGCCAGCGTGAGATTACTCCGGCTCGTCTGTTGGCGAAACCGAATGGCGCTGAAAAATTGATGAAAAGAGTAGTAAAAGGTATGCTTCCTAAGAATCGTCTGGGAGCTAAGTTGCTGGGTAACTTGTATGTTTACGAAGGAAGTGAACACAAACACGAAGCCCAGACCCCGAAAGTAATTGATATTAATTCACTTAAATAATAAAGAATGGAAGTAGTAAATGCATTAGGCAGACGTAAAAGCGCAGTAGCTCGCGTTTTCGTAAGCGAAGGTACAGGAAAGATTACTATTAACAAGAGAGACCTTGCACAGTACTTTCCATCAACTATTCTTCAGTATGTAGTTAAACAGCCGTTGAACAAATTGGAAGTGGCTGAAAAATATGATATCAAAGTTAACTTGTGCGGTGGTGGTTTCACTGGTCAGTCTCAGGCTTTGCGTCTGGCTATCGCTCGTGCACTGGTTAAAATCAATCCGGAAGATAAGAAGGCTCTTCGTTCTGAAGGTTTCATGACTCGCGATTCTCGTTCTGTTGAACGTAAGAAACCGGGACGTCCGAAAGCACGTCGTAGATTCCAGTTCAGTAAACGTTAACGAGGGGACAAGTTGGATAAGGGACAAGTTAGCAAGGTGGTTCACTCGGTGGGTCTGTCCTTGTTGCCTCGTCAACTGATACCTCGTCACCTAAAGAAGCGTTTAGTATCTAAACTGTCAGGATTCTTCCTGCAAGCTCTTGTCGGAAAGACTACCGGGCAGTTGGTTCAATAAACAAAAAAGAAAGTAAACGATTAAAATTAAAAACAATGTCAAGAGTAAATTTTGATACATTATTGGAGGCTGGTTGCCACTTCGGACACCTTAAAAGAAAGTGGAACCCTGCAATGGCTCCTTATATTTTCATGGAACGCAACGGTATTCATATCATCGATTTGAACAAAACTGTTGCTAAAGTTGAAGAAGCTGCTGAAGCTTTGAAACAAATCGCAAAATCAGGAAAGAAAATCCTGTTCGTTGCTACTAAGAAACAAGCTAAACAAGTTGTAGCTGAGAAAGCTGCTTCTGTAAATATGCCGTACGTAATCGAACGTTGGCCGGGTGGTATGTTGACTAACTTCCCGACAATCCGTAAGGCTGTGAAGAAAATGGCTACTATCGACAAATTGACAAATGATGGTACTTACTCAAACTTGTCAAAGAGAGAAGTTCTTCAGATTTCTCGTCAGCGTGCTAAGTTGGAAAAGAACTTGGGCTCTATCGCTGATTTGACTCGTCTGCCTTCTGCATTGTTCGTAGTAGACGTATTGAAAGAAAATATCGCAGTTCGTGAAGCTAACCGTCTGGGTATTCCTGTATTTGCTATCGTAGATACTAACTCAGATCCTTCAAACATCGATTTCGTAATTCCGGCAAACGATGATGCTACTAAATCAGTAGAAGTTATCTTGGATGCTTGCTGCACTGCAATGGCAGAAGGCTTGGAAGAAAGAAAAGCTGAAAAGGTAGATATGGAAGCTGCTGGTGAAAATGCACCGAAAGCTGCTAAGAAAAAAGCTACCAAAGCTCGCATGGATAAAGCTGAAGAAGATGCAATCAACGCATCTAAGGCTGCTGCGTTCATGAGCAAGGATGAAGAAGAAGCTTAATCAATAAAGTAAGTTGAGAATTGAAAATTGAAAATTGGGAAAACTGTATTCTCAATTCTCAATTCTCAATTCTCAACTTTGTTTTTAAGAACATTACTAACTCAAAATAAAAGATATTATTATGGCTGTAAGTATGGCTGATATCACCAAGCTTCGTAAAATGACTGGAGCTGGTATGATGGACTGTAAGAACGCTTTGGCAGAATCAGAAGGCGATTTCGACAAAGCAATGGAAATTATCCGTAAAAAAGGACAGGCTGTAGCTGCAAAACGTTCTGACCGTGAAACTTCAGAAGGTTGCGTGTTGGCAAAATCAACTGGTGACTACGCTGCAATGATTGCTTTGAAGTGTGAAACAGACTTCGTTGCAAAGAACGCAGATTTCGTAGCATTGACTCAGGCTATCCTGGATGCTGCTATCGCTAACAAGTGCCAGACTTTGGATGAAATCAAGGCTTTGCCTATGGGTAACGGTACTATTGCTGATGCAATTGTAGAACGTAGTGGTATCACTGGTGAAAAGACTGAATTGGATGGTTTCAATTTCGTATCAGGTGCTTGCACTGCTGTTTACAACCACATGAATAAGAATCAGCTTTGTACAATCGTTGCATTCAACAAAGAATGTGATGCTCAGGTAGCTCATGAAATCTGTATGCAGATTGCTGCCATGAACCCGATTGCAATTGATGAAGCTGGTGTTCCTGAATCTGTAAAACAGGAAGAAATCAATGTAGCTATTGAAAAGACTAAGGCTGAACAGGTACAGAAAGCTGTTGAAGCTGCTTTGAAGAAAGCTGGTATCAATCCTTCTCACGTAGATAGCGAAGAGCACATGGAAAGCAACATGGCTAAGGGATGGATTACTGCTGAAGATGTAGCTAAAGCTAAAGAAATCAAGGAAAAAGTAGCTGCAGAAAAAGCTGCTAACTTGCCTGAGGCTATGATTGAAAATATCGCAAAAGGCCGTCTGGGTAAATTCTTGAAAGAAGTTTGCTTGCTGAAACAGGAAAGCATCATGGATCCGAAGAAGACTGTTGCTGATGTATTGAAAGCTGCTGATCCGGAACTGGCTGTTGCAGACTTCAAACGTTTCACTTTGCGTGCTGAATAATTTATTAGGATGCAATATTCTTTCGGGCGTGCCATTTGGTACGCCCGATTTGTTTTACGGTTACTTGGTTCAAGTAGCCGTTTTTTATTGATTATTATCAAGAAAAGTAATCTTTCAAGCAGGATTATTTTGTATTTTTGCTGTCGGAAAACATAGAATGGAATTCTAACTTTTAAACAAAATAGATTATGGCAAAGAAAGCGCTTTTAATGATTCTGGACGGTTGGGGTTGTGGCGACCGTCAAAAAGATGATGTAATCTTCAATACTCCGACTCCTTACTGGGACAGTCTGTTGGCTAACTATCCTCATTCACAGCTGCAGGCCAGCGGTGAAAATGTAGGTTTGCCTGACGGCCAGATGGGTAACTCGGAAGTAGGTCACTTGAACATCGGTGCAGGCCGTATCGTATATCAGGATTTGGTGAAGATTAACCGTGCATGTGCCGACAACAGCATTATGCAGAACAAGGAAGTAGTAGCTGCTTTCTCATACGCAAAAGAACATGGAAAAAACATCCACTTCATGGGATTGACTTCCAATGGTGGTGTACACTCTTCTTTGGAACACTTGTTCAAATTGTGTGACATTGCAAAGGAATACGGACTGGAAAATACTTTCATCCACTGCTTCATGGACGGTCGTGATACAGACCCGAAGAGCGGTAAGGGATTCATTGAACAGCTGACTGCTCATTGCGAAAAATCAGCTGGAAAGATTGCTTCTATCGTAGGACGTTTCTATGCAATGGACCGTGACAAACGTTGGGCACGTGTGAAAGAAGCATACGATTTGCTGGTAAATGGTATAGGTAAGAAAGCTACCGACATGGTACAGGCTATGCAGGAATCATACGATGAAGGTGTAACAGACGAATTCATCAAACCGATTTCTAATGCAAACTTCGACGGTACTATCAAGGAAGGTGATGTAGTTATCTTCTTCAACTACCGTAACGACCGTGCAAAAGAATTGACTATCGTATTGACTCAGCAGGATATGCCGGAAGAAGGCATGAAGACCATCCCGGGATTGCAGTACTACTGTATGACTCCGTATGATGCTTCATTCAAAGGCGTACATATCTTGTTCGACAAGGAAAACGTACAGAATACATTGGGCGAATACCTTGCAAGCAATGGCAAGACTCAGCTGCACATCGCAGAAACTGAAAAATATGCCCATGTAACCTTCTTCTTCAACGGTGGACGTGAAACTCCGTATGACAACGAAGACCGTATCCTGGTTCCTTCACCGAAGGTAGCTACTTACGACTTGAAGCCGGAAATGAGCGCATACGAAGTAAAAGATAAACTGGTAGAAGCTATCGGTACACAGAAATATGACTTCATCGTAGTGAACTATGCAAACGGTGACATGGTAGGTCATACAGGTATCTATGAAGCAATTGAAAAGGCTGTAGTGGCTATCGACAACTGTGTGAAAGATACAGTAGAAGCTGCTAAGGCTAACGGTTATGAAGTTATCATCATTGCAGACCACGGAAATGCAGATCATGCATTGAATGAAGACGGTACACCGAACACAGCTCACTCTTTGAATCCGGTTCCGTTTGTATATGTAACTGAAAACAAAGACGCCAAAGTAGAAAATGGTGTATTGGCCGATGTTGCTCCTTCTATCCTGCACATTTTGGGTATGGCACAGCCGTCTGAAATGACAGGTCGCGACCTGATTAAATAAGAATCCACAGTGATTTAGAATATAGAGCCGGGGTTCGTTATCGGAAGATAATGGACTCCGGTTTTTTATGCACCATGTTAAATCGATTGTGTTTCAGATAGGGAGAACACAGGCGGTGCAGTCTTGGACAAAATAAAAAGCCGCAAAGTAAATAAAAGGAATTACTTTGCGGCTTTCTGTCAAAACAGAGTTTATTATGCTTTTACTCCGTTGTATTCATCAGATACAGTTAATTTTTTGCGGCCTTTAGCGCGACGTGCTGCCAATACTCGGCGACCGTTTGCGGTAGCCATTCTTTCACGGAAACCGTGTTTGTTTCTTCTCTTTCTGTTAGAGGGTTGGAATGTTCTTTTCATTTTCGTATATACTATTTTATGTTATTATTCCATGCGTTCGGGCTGCAAAATTAGTGACTTTTTTTTAATAATCAAAGTGCTAAATCATTTTTAGACAAATCTTTTTGCGTTTTTTCGCGATTTAGATTAATTTTGCACCGTATTCAGAGAATAAATCAAACTATTACATAATAATAAAGGATTTAAGTTATGATTAATGCTCAAGACATTAAAATCGGAACCGCTATCCGTATGGATGGCAAATTGTATTTCTGCATTGACTTCCTGCATGTAAAACCGGGTAAAGGAAACACTTTCATGCGTACAAAACTGAAAGATGTGGTAGACGGATATGTATTGGAACGTCGTTTCAACATCGGTGAAAAACTGGAAGATGTACGTGTAGAACGTCGTCCTTATCAGTTCTTGTACAAAGAAGGTGATGATTATATTTTCATGAACCAGGAAACTTTCGAACAGGTGCCTATCGCTCATGACCTGATTGAAGGTGTAGACTTCCTGAAAGAAGAAATGATTGTAGAAGTTGTTTCTGATGCTTCTACTGAAACTATCCTGTTCGCAGAATTGCCGGTAAAAGTTCAGCTGAAGGTTACTTACACTGAACCGGGTCTGAAAGGTGATACTGCTACTAACGCTACTAAGCCTGCTACTGTAGAAACTGGAGCTACAGTACGTGTTCCGTTGTTCATCAACCAGGATGAAACTATCGAAGTAGATACTCGCGACGGTTCTTACGTAGGTCGTGTAAAAGCTTAATGCTGACAGACACTGAATTTCAGATAAAAAAAGAAAGCCGTACTGGATGATTCCGGTGCGGCTTTCTTTTTGTCGTTTATCGATAATGTAAGTAGTCTATATCTACATATCCAGATTCACTTTTGTCGTTGAAGCAATAGATGCCGATGCGGTCTCCCCGATAGTTTCCCCATACCATTTGATACGGTTCTCCAAACTGAATGAAATTATCTCCGTCCAGGCTGTAATAATATTGTGATTTCCCATCCATTCCCCAACAAGTTTTGAACCAGACAAACGAAGTAGAAATTTCGTTTCCTTTTAGGATGTGGCCATTATTCCGATACTCGATAAAATACTGCGTTCCTTCTTTTACCACACCAAGAGCCGAATGATGAGAGGAAAAGTGGCAAATTCCATTTCTTTGTCCGTCGGCCATCTGTGAAATGTCCATTTTCACAATCACTTCGTTATCTTGTTTCCGGAATGTACGCTGTGTAAGCGTGTTTCCCGCTTTTAGGAGTTGATTACTTTCTATCGGGCGGAAAGCTTTCAGACGCATCCATCCGGGACGTTCTGTCAGAGAAAAGAAATCTTTTCGAGGCTGGTAGTTCCATTGCCATTGTGGACCTAGTATTTCGCTGTCAAAGTCATCACTTCTTAAAAGTGTCAGTTTCGGTGATGAGAAGGCTGGCATGGGAGCTTCCCATTGCATGGTGCCGATTTGCTGTGGCAGAACTTTTCCGATGAGCGGCCAGCCGTCTATCCATATAACGGGGAGCAGACTGACAATTCGCCCGCTCCAGTCGCCTGTACCGTGATGAGTCAGAAAATACCATTTCCCGTCTTTTCCTTGTATGATGCCTCCCTGATTGGGCTCCATGGCTTCTCTGCTGGCTAGTGCAAGCTGTTTTTCTTCTTTATAAGGTCCAAATAGCTTTTTGGAGCGCCTTGCCATCACGTATCGTCCTGTTCCCGGTTTGTGCTCACTGAAAACCAGATAATACCATTCTCCAACTTTTATCAGTTTATTGGCTTCCCTTCCGTTTCCTGAATGAATAAGCTTGGCCGATTTTCTGTTGATACTTTTTCCGTCTTTTGCCATGGGGAAGAGATAAGTCTTGTATCCGTCCGCGAAATGAGTCCCTACGAAACAAGCTTTCCCGTCTTCATCCCAGATGGCCGTGCAGTCATCCCAGCCTGCTTCCAGCAAGAGAGGGGTAAGTGGTTCCCAAGGTCCTTCGGGTTTGGAAGAGGAAGTCATAAAGTATCCTTCATCCGGTGTGCCGAAGAACAGGTAAAAGCGTCCATTATGGTAACGCAAGGTACCCGCCCATACTCCCCGTGCATAGCGGTCCATCTGGTCCCAGTTCAATTTGGTTCCTATTTGTGTCAGGTCACTGATAATATTCCCACAGAACTCCCAGTTTACGAGGTCTTTGGAGTGTAGCAGGGTCATACCTGGAGAAAATTGGAAAGTAGAAGAAATGGCATAGTAATCGTCTCCTACCTGAATGCAGTCTATGTCACTGTAATCAGCCGGAATGATGGGATTGCGATAGGTGCCATCATTTTGTTCTCCCCATTTTTCCCAGTTTCCCCATACGGGATTGGATTCATTAGAGGTGTTTTGAGCAGTAACGTCACCTAGAATACAAAAACCGGTTATCAGGCCGACATATAAAATCCGTTGTATCATAAAAGTTTAATTCCTTTTCCTCCTTTTAATGTAATGTTTTTTACCTTTCCGTTGAAGCAGACTTTCGTCTTTCCGCCTTTGCGTGACTGGATGTACAAGGATGTGACCTTACTGTTCTTCCATTCCATGTCGACGATGAATCCTCCACGGGCACAGATACCTTTCACGCTGCCGTCCTTCCATTCCTCCGGAAGAGCCGGAAGCAGAGTGATACTGTTCTCGGAAGATTGCATCAGCATTTCAATGACGCCGGCACAACCGCCAAAGTTACCGTCAATCTGGAAAGGCGAGTGTGCATCGAGCAGGTTGGGGTAGGTACCTCCTCCGCGTCGTGCATCCTTGCCTTTGTATCCGTCCGGACTGACATAACGCAGCAGGCGGCGGTAGATGTGGTATGCATTCTTGCTGTCTTGCAGGCGTGCATAAAGATTGACACGCCAGCCGGTGCTCCAGCCTGTAGTATTGTCACCTTTTATTTCTAGCGTGCGGGCACAAGCCTTTGCCAATTCCGGCGTTTCTTTTACAGACAGATGATGTCCCGGATACAAGCCGAACAGATGCGACTGATGACGGTGTTGCGGTTCCTGGTCTTCCCAGTCGTGGAACCATTCCTGCAGGTTTCCTTTCTTGCCAACCTGGTAAGGCTGCAGACGGGGAAGTGTTTTCTTTATCTGTTTCTGAAAGTCTTTGTCTGTACCCAGTGCTTCGGCGGCCTTGGCTGCATCTATCAGACATTCGCGTGTCATGGCCAGGTCGGAAGTACAGCCGTAGGAAGTAGCCCCGGCATAGCCGTCGGGAGTTAGGAACTTGTTTTCGGGCGATGTACCCGGTGAAGTAATCAGCTTGCCGTCTTTTTCTATCAGCCAGTTCAGGCAGAATTCGGCTGCACCTTTCAATACCGGATAATATTGCTGGAGAAATTCCTTGTCCTGTGTGAAGGTGTAGCGTTCCCAGATATGAGTAGACAGCCAGGCGCCTCCCATGGTCCAGCATGCCCACGACGGGTCGCCCACGTTCAATCCTACCGGACAGGTCATGGCCCAGATGTCCGTATTCTGTCCCAGACACCATCCTTTCTGTACGCCGTAATAAGCCTTGGCACTCTCTTCTCCCGTGTGTTGCAGGTTGGCGATGAAGTCCATCAGTGGGCGGTGCATTTCACTCAGATTGGCCGTTTCAGCTGCCCAGTAGTTCTCCTCCAGGTTGATGTTGCTGGTATAGTTGCAGCTCCAGGGCGGGAGCAGGCGTTCGTTCCACAGACCTTGCAGGTTGGCAGGTACTCCTGGTGTACGTGAACTGGAAATGAGCAGGTAGCGGCCATATTGAAAATACAATGCTTCCAGTTCCGGATTCCTTTGTGACTTGTCTGTATATTGCAATAGCTGTTCGTCGGTAGGCAGGGCTGCAATGGCCTGGTCTGTCTTACCGAGGTGAAGTTCTACGCGGTCGAAGAAAGATTTGTAGTCTGCCACGTGTGCATTCTCCAATTCCTCAAACGTTTTCTTTGCTGCCCGTTCCATGCGTCGTGTTACCAGGTTCCGGTAGTCGCGTCCTTCTTTCATGGGGTCCTTGTCGAAGCCGTTGAAGCTGGTGACGTTGGCTATCAGAATCAAGGCTTCTTTTCCGCCTTTCACCTTCAGTTCGCCCGATGGAAAGCTTTTGACCTCACTCTGAGGAGCTATGACCCGAATCAGTGTGCGGAAATGCGTTCCCCGTTCCGGATCATACAGATGCTTGTTGTTTACTTCGTCAAAATATACGGGATAGGAATGATAGGCGGCATACCCTTCGGCAGAAATTTCATTACCGTTGGCCGTAGTAGCGTGCGGCAGAAGCGAGTTGAACGAAAGAGTGGCTTGCAGCCCTTGTGCACTTTCCGTCTGCAGGCGCAGTACAATCACCGAGTCGGGGGCTGACGCAAAATAATCGCAGGCAAAATCTTTTCCGTTTCTCTGGTAAGCAGTCCGTGCCATGGCCCGGCTGATGTCCAGTGTCCGTTGATAGTGGCTTACCTTAGCCGGTTCGGCAGAATAAGTAATGGAAAGTTGGCCTAGCGGCTGATAGTTTTCGCTGTAGTGTCCCTGTACTTTCCGTTGGACACGGTCGGCTCCCCGGTAATCTTCCTTGTCAAGCAAGGCACGGATTTCTGGAATGGCCTTATAGGCATCGGGAGTTGTGACTTTCCGGTCGGGTTCTCCGGTCCATAGGGTGATGTCGTTCAGAGAGAGTACGTCCTTGTCGGTTCCTCCGTAAAGAATAGCTCCCATCGTACCGTTTCCGATGACGAGTGCTTCTTCAAAAAATTCAGCAGGACGATTGTAGTGCAGCACTAAATTTTCTTGTGCTGTAAGATAAGAGACAGGTAAGGAAAGGATACAAGTTGTGGCAACAATGCCTTTCCAGTTCCTTTTAAAGTTACTTTTCATAGTCTATGTGTTAATAAAGAAAATCAGTCGCAAGTTATCAAGAAATATCCGTACGGGCAAAATTAAGGCATGAAAAGTGAGGTGAAAAATACAAACAGAAAACGCCTTTGCGTTTTATCTCAAACGTAAGTGCATTTGAAATGAAACGCAAGGGCGTTTGCATTAAAACGTAAAGGCGTTTTGTGTGAAACTCTTTGGCGTTTTGAGCGGGATACAAAAGAGCTTTTAAATTCTTCCGAAACCTCATAAAAAAGCCTTTCCATCATCGCGATGAAAAGGCTTCTTTTTATTCTTTCCAGAAAAATAATCAATTATTTTTTCTTGTGGTTTGCATAACGGCTCATGAACTTGTCCACACGTCCTGCAGTATCCACCAGCTTAGACTTACCAGTGTAGAACGGGTGAGATGAGCTAGAGATTTCCAGCTTAACCAACGGATAAGTTTCTCCTTCGAATTCAATTGTGTCTTTAGTAGCACAAGTTGAACGAGACAGGAACATGTCGCCGTTTGACATGTCTTTAAATACTACCGGACGGTAGTTTTCAGGATGAATGCCTTTTTTCATTTTAGTATATACTTTTTATTGTTATTATTGACAAATAAATATGTGGTAACACTGGTAAAGTGTGTAATGGTCTATTTCGGGTTGCAAAGATACGCTATTTCTTTGAAACTAAAAAGAAATACCCGAAAAAAATATTCTGTCACTCAAAGGCTTTTATATAATAGGTAAATCAGTTTTTGTCATATCTACTTTGCATCCTTGCCGCATGTTATGGTAAATATTCCGCTTAAAATTGATTTGCCTCAAGAAAAGACAGAAAATCTCCGATTTAGTATATTGCTAATTCTTTTTATATTGTTACTTTTGCAGATGGAATTAATTACTAACAATTATAAAACTTACAAAAATGGTTAATTACAAAGAGTTAGGCTTGGTGAACACAAGAGATATGTTTGCCAGAGCAATCAAAGGTGGATATGCTATCCCTGCTTTCAACTTCAACAATATGGAACAGCTGCAGGCCATCGTGAAGGCTGCTGTAGAAACAAAATCTCCGGTTATCTTGCAGGTATCTAAAGGTGCTCGTAACTATGCTAACCAGACTTTGTTGCGTTACATGGCAGAAGGTGCTGTAGAATATGCAAAAGAATTGGGTTGCGCACATCCTGAAATCGTGCTTCACCTTGACCACGGAGATTCATTCGAATTGTGCAAATCTTGCATCGACATGGGATTCTCTTCAGTAATGATCGACGGTTCTCACTTGCCATACGAAGAAAACGTAGCTTTGACCAAGAAAGTGGTTGACTACGCTCATCAGTTCGATGTAACTGTAGAAGGTGAACTGGGTGTGCTGGCTGGTGTGGAAGATGAAGTTTCTGCAGAACACCACACTTATACTAACCCTGAAGAAGTAATCGACTTCGCTACCCGTACAGGCTGCGATTCACTGGCTATCTCAATCGGTACTTCTCACGGTGCTTACAAGTTCAAACCCGAACAGTGCCACGTTGATCCGGCTACAGGCCGTCTGGTTCCTCCTCCATTGGAATTTGCCGTACTGGATGCTGTAATGGAAAAACTGCCGGGATTCCCTATCGTTCTTCACGGTTCTTCTTCAGTTCCTCAGGAAGAAGTGGATACTATCAACAAGTTCGGTGGCAAGCTGGAAGCTGCTATCGGTATTCCTGAAGACCAGTTGCGCAAGGCTGCCAAGTCTGCAGTTTGCAAGATTAACATCGACTCAGACTCTCGTCTGGCCATGACAGCTGCCATCCGTAAGGTGTTCGCTGAAAAACCGGCTGAATTCGACCCGCGTAAATACCTGGGTCCGGCTCGTGACAACATGGAAAAACTTTACAAGCACAAAATCATCAACGTATTGGGTTCTGACAACAAGTTGGCTCAGTGCTAATTGCGCTTGATACTTATTACACCTGAATAAAATGAATGAAGGCTGCTTTCCTTTCGGAAGGCAGCCTTTTTTTGAGTTCTTACCAGAATTTGTTCTGAGAAGGGTTATATTCAAATCCTGCTTCTTTCAAACGGTTCAGAATATCTTCCTTGCTCACGTTCATGTCTGCACAAAGGGCATCGAGCGAAGGATAATAGTCTCTTAACTTCATGTTGATGAAGCTGAAAAGCATCATCGGGTCTTTAGGTAATTCCATATTGATAAATAATTTTCGATGTATTCTTTTTTCGGGGTGCAAAGTTACGACTTTTATTGCTTCATTAATCCTATTTAATTGATAATTTATTTGTTATCTTTGTCCCGTTATGTCAACTAAACGAATTATAGAAGATAAAGATTTCCACCGTATTGTGATTGCCACACGCCGGGGAGCAAGAAACATTACGATGCGTGTCAAGCCCGACGGCCTGTATCTCACGGTGCCGCCTTACAGCAAGACGGACAAAGTGCTTTCTACCCTGGAGCAGTTTCGTGCCGATTTACGGGAACGCTTTCGGCAGGTGGCGGTACGGCCAATCGATTTCAGTTTTCGGATTGAGGCCGACTGTTTTCGTTTGTCATTGTCTTCCAGTCACCTGAAATGTTTCACGGTGCGGCAGATGCCTTCGGGTGAGGTGACCGTGTTCTGTCCGGAACATACCGACTTTTCGGATGAAGCGGTTCAGAAACTGGTGCGTGGGGCTATTTTGCGTGCCATGAAAAAAGTGGCGGCTGAGTTTCTGCCACCCTTGCTGAGTGTGTGGGCAGAACGCTTCGGGTTGACTTACCGAAAAGTACGGATTACCGCTGCCCGTTCACGATGGGGAAGTTGTACTTCAGCTAAAACCATCAGTTTGTCCTGTTACCTGATGTTAGTTCCCTCTCACCTGATTGATTATGTTATTTTGCATGAGCTGGCTCACACACGTGAAATGAACCATGGCCCTCGTTTTTGGGAACTGCTTGACAGCATGACGGCAGGGCAGGCCTTACGTTTGCGGGGAGAACTTCGGAGGTTCCGGCCATCTTTTTAAAAAGAATTTCAAACATGTGTATAATGTACACTTTTTGATGTAATTTTGTACCGTAGAAGATAGGTAACAGGTAAAAAAGATTGTTTGCATGAAAAAAAGTTTACTGGCACTTGCCTCCGGTACACTCGGGTTAGGTATTGCTGAGTTTGTGATGATGGGAATACTGCCCAATGTGGCTCGTGATTTGAGTATCAGCATACCGGAAGCCGGACATTTTATTTCGGCGTATGCCATAGGAGTTTGTGTGGGAGCACCCTTGACGGTGTTTGTGGCTCGTACGCGTCCGTTGAAACAGATATTGTTAGGACTTGCTGCCATTTATGTGATTGGTAATTTGTGTGCGGCGCTTGCTCCGGAATATTGGACATTGCTGCTTATGCGGTTTGTGTCGGGACTGCCTCACGGAGCATTTTTCGGAGTCGGTTCTATTGTAGCCGAGAGGGTGGCCGATAAAGGGAAAACCTCGCAAGCTGTAGCCCTGATGATTGCCGGTATGACCATTGCCAATTTGTTTGGAGTGCCCTTGGGTACATTGTTGAGCAATCTGTTCTCCTGGCGGTTCCCCTTCCTGTTCAATGGATGCTGGGGAATGCTGGTATTCTTCCTCGTCTGGAAATGGATACCTGTTTTACCCGCCTTGCCGGATGTGGGCTGGAAAGGACAGTTCCGCTTTTTGCGCAAGTTAGCTCCGTGGCTGATTATCCTGACCACGATGTTTGGCAACGGGGGAGTATTTTGCTGGTTCAGCTACGTCACTCCGCAGATGCTGCATGAAGCGGGTTTCCAACCGGAAAGTCTGACATGGATTATGATGCTGGCCGGATTGGGGATGACTATCGGTAACCTGGTAGGAGGACGATGTGGCGATTTGTACGGACTGGCACCGGTGATTCAGTTTACGCAGGTATTTATGATGCTAGCTTTGCTGGGCACGTTTCTGTTTGCAGGAGTACCTTGGCTTTCCGTATTGCTGATGTTTATTTGTGCGGCAGCCTTGTTTGCGGTGTCTCCTCCTCAGCAATTGTTGTTGCTGCAGAACTCCAGAAGAAGCGAAATGATGGGAGCGGCTTGTGTGCAGATTGCTTTCAATTTGGGAAATGCGGTAGGAGCATATGCCGGAGGACTTCCGATTGATGCAGGATTAGGTTATCGCTATCCGGCACTGGTAGGAGTCTTTGTGGTGGCTTTAGGATGGGTCTGCGTTACCTGGTATATCCGGAGAGAACGCAGGCATTTTATAAATGAACCGATACGATTGTAACATAAATATGCTATGAGACTACTTTTGTTGACTTTATGTATTATTTTATTTGGGGGGAATACGCTACGCCTGGAAGCGAAGAAATATTTCTTCTCAAATTATAATTTCTGTCATATAACGGAGGAAGCCGGGTTGCCTAATAACTCGGTGACTGCCGTAATGAAAGATTCATTCGGATATATCTGGGTGGCCACTCAGGACGGGCTGGCGCGTTACGACGGCTATCGTTTCCTGAGTTATGGGGTGAAGGAACCTCTTTACCGCTTGAAAGGAAACTATGTCTACACATTGTGCGAGGATCGCCAGAAAAGGCTCTGGGTAGGTTCGGATGCCGGACTTGACCTGATTGACCTACAGACAGGTCTTTCTTTGCCCGCGTCTGATTTAGGAGCAGTATCGGAATTATCATCTTTGTTTAATTCGTTTGTCCGTTCGGTGGTACAGACTACCGATGGAAATATATGGGTAGTAACCGACAAGATGCTGTGGTGTCTGGAACTGGACTCTTCAGGAGTCGTGACGGCTTTTTATCGGATGCAAGCTGAAGCCGATGAGAGTGTATCGGCCATTGCGGAGATTGAAGGAGGACTTTGTGCCGGAGTAGGTAACTGTATTTACCGGATTGTGAAAGAAGGAGGAAATAAGTTGCGTAAACAGCAGCTTTCGGATGCCATTGTACCTTTTAGTGATGACTGGCGTATCTCTTGTCTGCAAGCCGACGGCGATTTCTTGTGGATAGGCAGTAATCGTGGACTTTTCCGCTATTACCGGCAAACCAAGACGATGAAGCGTTACCGTTACTCTTCGCATCGGGAAGGGATGCTCAGTCAGGCTTATATCACGGACATGAAGCTGACTTCCGACGGCAGTCTGGTGGTTTCCACTTTCAACGGTCTGAATGTATATGACCGTGAATCCGATACATTTTCTTTTATCCGTCGGGTGGAAGATTCCGAAGAACGAGGATTGAATTCCAATATCATAGTCTGTCTGTTTACCGACGGGCAGGACATCTGGGCCGGTACACAGGATGGAGGAGTCAATCTGTTGTACTTGTCGCGCAGGTTAGAGGTTGCCAGATTAGGGGATATTCCCTGGAAACTTTCGGCAGGGCGCACACCGCAAATCAGTGCTGTGACGGAAGATAAAAAGGGAAATTTGTGGATTGGTACGATTGAGGGAGGACTTTATCAGATGAACCCAGAAACGGAAGCAGTGCAGCATTACGCTTTCACCCCTCATAGCTCGACATCTATTCTTTCCAATAATGTGAATGGCATATTGATAGACAGTGATAATCATCTGTGGGTTTATACTTGGGGGGCTGGAATTAGTGAGCTGGATTTGAATAAACCTCATTCTGTCTTTCGTCAGCATTCCAATGGAGAAGTGCCAGGGCTGGAGGATGATTTTATTATGAGTGCGGTGGAAGATTCTGTCAACAGGGGTATTTGGTTTGGAACGACACATGGATTATTGTTTTATGATAAAAAGCAGGAGCTATTTAGCCGGGTGGATTTTGATTCCAGTGTGAGTGAGTTCGAATCAGTAGGTTCTTTGTGTGTAGATCGGAAAGGACGATTGTGGGTGGGTACTTCTGAGGGGGTATTTATTGTTGATCTGTTTTCTTTCGCCCGTTCGCGTCGGCATTTTAATTATATTTATTTACGCTATAAGTTGAATGATGAGAAATCTACGCAGGTAGAGCGAGTCAATGTGGTTTTTCAAGATCGTCGTGGCGAAATCTGGTTAGGAGGAAAAGCCACAGGACTTTATCATTTAATATCGGATAAAGCAAACCGTTTTCAGTTTAAGCATTATGGAAAAGAAGAAGGCTTTTATGAAAATACGGTTTATGGCTTATCCGAAGATGGAACAGGTAATTTATGGATTGCTACAGAGAATGGATTATTCCGTTTGCTGGTAGATAGTGATACTTTTGTCTTATACGGAAAGTCTGATGGTATTTTGGACAAAGATTATGATTCACATACATTGCATTTCTCATCACGTTATAAACGCTTGTATTGCGGGAAAGATCATGGATTGTGTGAAGTGATTTTGAAGAAAATACCAAAATCGGTCAAGGAACGTACAGTTGTTATTTCTTCTTGCCGTGTGAATGGTGAAAACTGGACTTATGAGACTTCGAAAAGGCTGTCTGATTTGGGGGAAGGGAATAAACTGGAACTTGCTTTGACCACTTTGGAGTATGGATACAACGAGGCGGTTCGGATTCGTTACAGAGAAAAACAGAATGGAGAGGAATGGGTGGAACTTCCTGCAGATAATCCGGTGATTGCTTTGCCTTCACTTCCGGGAGGACAATTCCAATTGGAAATACAAGCTACAGATCAGGAGGGAAGATGGCAAGATGACATATTGGATATAAATATTCAGGTACGTCCTTATTATTATAAGTCGTGGTGGTTCTGGTCGTTACTTTTGCTTGTTGCAGGATGTTTGTCCGTAGCCTTTTATCGTTATAAAGTACGGCAGTTAAAACATCGGCAGGTATTATTGAAACAATTAGTAGCCCAGCGCACACACGAACTGGAAATACAGAACCGTAGTCTGGAAGTAATGGCTCATCATGTAGAGGAAGTTGCAGAAGAAAAAATACGTTTTTTTACGCATATTACCCATGAGTTCCGTACACCGGTTACATTGATTCACGGACCTATTCAGCAGGCATTGGCACTGACTTCAGATAAGGAGGTAAAGGAGCAGCTTCACATAGCCGAACGTAATGTAGAAGATTTATTGTCATTGGTGAATGAATTAATGGATTTCCGTAAACTTGATATGGAAAAGGTGCAATTGAACATCCGGCCATTTAACTTGATTTCTATGGTTGAAGACTTATTGGCACCTTTTGTCTCCTTTGTGAAAGAACGTCATATTGTATTACGCACGTATTATCGTCTTCAGGGACTTTCTGTAAATGCTGACCCTAAATATCTTCATCGTGTGCTGACAAATCTATTGGCTAATGCTGTGAAATTTACGCCTGATGGGGGTGTTATAAGCCTTTATGTGGCCAGAGTAGTAGATTATGAGAGAAAGGTGCAGCTTTATCTGTCGGTATCGGATACTGGATGTGGAATTCCGGAAAAAGATTTACCTAAAATTTTTGATAGTTTTTTTCAAGCACAGAACACTGTGGCTTATCCTGTTTTCGGACAGACGGGCACAGGTATAGGACTGAATATTTGTAAGCGGATTATCACGCTTCATGGGGGAGTGATATCTGCTCGGAACAACCATTCTGGAGGTACCTCTTTTAGAATATTGCTACCGATGAAAGACATGCCGGTAAAGGAGCATGAAACTGTTGTAGAAAGGCATTTGGATGAAGAAAACATGTCATTGGTGAAACCAGCTTCATCGGCACATGAAACCCTACTGATAGTGGATGACAACTCTGATATGCGCCGTTATATCTGTTCTTTACTGAAACAAGAATATAAGCTTTTAGAGGCAGAAAATGGGAAAAAAGCTATAGACATAATAAAAAATGAGCATGTAGACTTGATTATTAGTGATTTGCTTATGCCTGAAATGGATGGGCTGGAACTATCGAAAAGAGTAAAGGCAAATTTAGAGACCAGTCACATTCCTTTTCTAATTCTTACGGCAGTGTGCTCGGAGGAGAATGAGAAAATCTGCTATTCAGTAGGGGTTGATGAATATTTGTGTAAACCTTTTGATGCAGAAGTTCTTAAATATCGTATTCGTAACATTCTGGCTTTGCGTCGTGGTTATCAGGAGAAACTTTCAAAACCTGCTGCTCTGGCATTGACAGATGTGAGTGATCTTGGATTGATAGAAGAGTCCAGAGATAAGGCCTTTATGGATCGGGCTATCGCCTTGATGAAAGAGCACTATGCAGAGTCTGAATATGGGCTGGATGCTTTTATTCGTGACATGGGATATAGTAAGACATTGGTTAACCAGAAGATGCAGAATCTGGCAGGAATTCCTATCGGACAGTTTATGAAGAACTTTAGGTTGGATATGGGCTATCAGTTGCTGAAACAGAAAAAAGGAGATACCAATGTGTCTGAAGTTGCTTATGCAGTAGGTTTCAATGACCCAAAGTATTTCACAAAATGTTTTAAGCAACGTTTTGGCTGCTTGCCAAGTTCTGTGGGGCATTCGTAGGGCAAAAAAGAGAGGCCATCTCAAACTTATGTTGAGACAGCCTCTTAAAAAAAGGAATTTAGAAATGTACCGTTTCACAACGGCATTTTTAAAAACACTTGGGGCTATTTTTGAATTACCCCAGCTGTATTTTCCAAGTGTATATTTTCTGCAGCATAATCAGGACGGGTATCTCCCCAATTGACTGTACATCCTTCCATTTGGATGTCGGATGCTGTGTGGAAGAAGAATCCATACGTTTTTCCTTTTAGAAAGCCTTCTCCGTCGCATGGACGCTTATCGTATACCCCACCTTCAAAAGTGGTCCGTTTGTGGAGATTTACTTCTACCTGGTCAAAATAAATTCGGTTGATTTTGTCTATCGTATCTCCACTGACAAATATTCCGTTTTCACTTGTACATTTGATATTGTGGAAATAAATACGGCTGACTTCTCCACAAGCACCTTTTACGGCTCCTTTCGGGAAACGCCATCCGGCATCTTTATGATTTCCTACTGCACGTGGGAAAGATGTGACGTAAATCGGTTCTGCTTTTCCCCACCATACATCAGAGAAGAAGCGGCAGTCTACAATCATATTTGAGAATATGACGTTGGTAACTGTACCTTCATCACGGTTTTGAATACCTATGCCCCGGTTGCTGTCTTTGATGATGCAATTAGTGAATAACACATTGTTGATTTTGTCCATGTTTTCCGAACCGATTTTTACGGCGCATGAACGTGAAGTCATGGTGCAGTTGGTCACTACCACGTCTTCACAGCTTCCATACTGTTCAAATTCACGTCGGTTCTTCAGACAGATACAGTCATCTCCTGATTTGATGAAGCAGTTGGAAATACGTACGTCTTTGGAGTGGTCTATATCAATTCCGTCACCATTACGTATTTTCAGGTCATTAAGAATGCTGATACCATCAATCATTACATTGTTGCAACCTATTAAGTGTACAGTCCAGTAAGCGCTGTTGCAGATGTTCACATCGCGTATGACAAGTTTTTCTATGTTGGTCAGTGTCAGAACATGTGGACGCGGGTCGAAATCGGTGACAGGTTTCAACTCATAAGAATCTTCCAGTTCCTTTCCCATGAATGCAACTCCGTTTCCGTCAATGCTTCCAGTTCCGGTGATTGATACATTTTTCAGGTCCTTTCCACTAATCCACATCATGCCTTCTCCTCGGTTGGCACCGAATGCACTTTCTGTATAGATGCTTTCGTCTGGATTTGCCAGCAAACGGGAGTTAGGGGCCAGTTGTAGCTCTACGTAAGAAGCTAACTTAAATGGTCCGCAAAGAAACGTATGCCCGGATGGAACAAGCACTGTTCCTCCGCCTGCTTCCGAACAAGTATTAATAGCTTTCTGAATGGCTGAGGCGTCATCGGTTTTTCCATCTCCCGTAGCACCATAGTCCATGATGTTGTAAACCCCTGTTTGAGGTGAATGGCATGCTCCGAATAAGAAGATGCTAAGTAGTGCAAAAAGAATGTGTCTTGTTTTCATTATGCAAATTTTTTACGTTTTTATTCTGCAACCTCAATTAAGGAAGGTGGACAATCTTCAGGAGTATTTCCCCATGTTTTGTTGGGAGTATTTCCCATTGTAAATACCATCTCACCTCCTGCTATAATATCTTTGTGCGAAATATAGTTCTTGGTATAAGCCTTCCCGTTTAAGGTTACTTTTTGTATGTAGATATTTTCTTCAGAGGCATTCTCTGCTTGAAGAATAAATGATTTTCCATTTTCCAGATGTAGTACAGCTTTAGGGAATGAAGGACTGGCCAATACATAGAAAGGTGAACCTGGACAAACTGGATAAAATCCTAAAGAAGCAAAAATATACCAGGCTGACATCTGTCCTGCATCGTCATTACCTGAAAGTCCTCCTGGAGCATTCAAATATTCAGTTTCCATGATATGGCGTACTGCCTGCTGGGTTTTCCAGGGCTCGCCGGCATAGTTGAACATGAAGGCCACCTGATGGCAGGGTTCATTCCCGTGCCAGTACCGGTGTTCGCTGAACATAGAGTCCAGTTTCTGCACGAAGTTATCGCGCCCTCCCATGCACTCCATCAATCCGTACGGGTCGTGTGGCACGTACCACGTATAGTGGCAGGGAGCTCCTTCCGTAATGAACTTGGTAAACTGGAACGCGTTCTGTTCTTTCAGGAAAGTGCCGTCGGCATGTCTTCCTTGTGCATATCCGGTCTGTGGGTCGATGACGTGTCGGTAATTCCGGGCGCGTGCGGACAGCACTTTATAGTCTTCTTCTTTCTGAAGCAGTCTGGCCACTTGTGCGAGGACAAAGTCGTCATACGCATATTCCAGTGTGCGCGACACCTGCTCTTTTACGTGGAATGCATCGGGTACGCCGTCTTCCAGCGGGATGTATCCGTATTTCAGGTACGACCGTAAGGCGCGCCGTCCCATTCCGTCCAGATAGTCTTTCTCATCTGCCGGTGATTCGAACGCGTTTTTCCGCATCGCCTCGTATGCCTTTCCAATGTCAAAATTGCGGATGTCTTTTATGCAGGCATCGCCTATGGCGGCAATGCAGTGGTCACCAATCATGGCAGCCGTATAGCTGTTCCAGCATGGGAAGATGGGCAGCCATCCGCCCTGTTCGTACTTGTGGACGAGTGACTGCATCATGTGACCGGCTTTGGTGGGATACAGCAGGTTAATCAGCGGATGCAAGGCACGGTAAGTGTCCCACATGCTGAAATCATCATAATACATTTCGTTTTGTGCCAGTTGGAGGATAGAATCCTTGCAGCTGAAAGCCGGGTATCTGCCGTCCACGTCATTGAATGTGCGCGGGAGGAAAGAAGCCCGGTAAAAAGCACCGTAGAATTTCTGTTTGGCTTCCAGGTCAGGAGTTTCCACTTTGACGGCAGACAAGTGTTTCTCCCAGATGGCGGTAAGTTTTTCCTGCGTCTGGTCGAAGTCCCATTGTGGGATTTCCTGTAGCAGGTTCTTTTCTGCTCCTTCTCTGTCGGTAAATGAAGAAGCGGCCTTGACTAAGACTTGTTCGTTGCTTTCTACGTGAAAGCCTATATAGATTCCGATATTCTTTTCGTTTCCAATGTGGGTTTCTCCGGGGAACACGCTGTCTGCACGGAAAGTGCCGAACTCACAAGGTTCCTTTTGATAGTCCACCATAAAGTGTCCGCTGTATCCGGCAGGTTCTCCCCAGCCCTGATAAATGCGGTGTACGGGATTGTATCCGTAGATACGCTTCCGAAGGGTATCAATTTCGATGTATCCTTCTCCTTCATCGCTGTTAGGATTGAAGATGAGATAGGCTTTTCCTGCCTTCTGGTAGGTAAAGCGGAATATGGCTGACCGCGAACGGCCTGTCATTTCAGCCTGAAGATGCTCTTCGGGCAAAGTAACTGAATAGTAGGAAGGGGTAGCCGTTTCCTGTTCATGTGCGAAACGTGTCCCTCTTTTTTCGGGTATGCAGCGTAATGAATCGAATAACGCTGACAATGTCATAGAACCGTAATCCTGGGTGCATCCTCCTGTAATCCAGTGCGAATTGCGGAAGCCTTGAAACAAGGAGTCACGGTAATAATAAGGTGCGATGCATTTTTGCTCGGTATCCTGTGTCTGTGGTGTCCAGAAGTTCATCCCGTTAGGCTCCAGTACGGCAGGCAGCGTCTGTCCGTATTCCTCCGTGTGCTTTCCAAACATGCCGGCAGTATGCGTGATGCTGGCGGCAGTGCCCATTCTTGTGTCAATGTATGGCAGAAGCCTCTCGGTGGTCTGACCGTGAGTGCATGAAATAACCAATGGGGTGATTGTTCCCAAAAACAGTGATTTGAATAATATGGCAAAATGCGTCTTCATGAATTTTCAAACTACGTGAAAGCGTCTTTTTGTTTCTGTAAAAATAAGGAATGAAATGGTATATTCTTTGTGGGATTAAGACTATTAAACTTGTATTTGGTAAATGTTGTAGTAAAATTGTCTTTTGCAAACCTAATGTTGGAATAGCTCAAATTATCGGTGAGGTATTTTCCTCACCGATAATTTATATAGAGTAATTATTCTCCGTATCCAGGATTCTGTTTCCAGTTGGTGTTTGCATTGAGTACGTCACGTGCCAACGGTAGCAGACGATATTGGGGATTAGCTGCATCCGGATTATAATCATACTTAAATCCCCAGTCACGCTCAAAGTCACCAAAACGAATTAGGTCGTTACGACGCCAGTGTTCGTCGAGGAATTCACGTCCACGTTCGTCCAAAATTTCCTGGAGATCCGGGTCATGATTCAATTCTGGAGCGTGTACATACGTGCGAATCTGGTTGAATAGACTTTGAGGTGTGTCGCCTAATGTAGCTGTACCGCCACGGACAATAGCTTCACATTTCATCAAGATAATGTCTGCATAACGGAAGATAGGTACGTCGTTGTCTTGATTACGACTGTATACGTTGTAATCGTTGATATCTGGGAAGAATTTGATGGAACGATAACCTTGTGTCCATCCGGTTAAAGTTGCGCCACAATTGAGGTCTGCATCTGGTGTTCGTATAATAACATTACCAGAATTGTCTGTATAACTGCCAGTTGCCAAAGAAATAGATTTGCTGAAAGTGACTAAATCTCCTTTATAAGTGTTTCGTACGTTAGTTGGCATACCTGTTGCATTATCATATTGGTATACATCGAAAGACTCCTCATCAATATTTTCCCCTGTATTTCCGGCAATTACTGTATTACGGTCATCTCCTGGCAGGCGGAATAATTCAACAAATTCAGGGGTTAGAGTCATGTTACCACCTACAGAATTGGTCATTTCAATACTATAGAAACCATTGTCGTTCTGTCCACGACGCCAGGTACGAAAACGGGCATAAGTCATACCTTGTGCGGTGACAGCATCATACGGCATGGCATAGATAAAGTCTTTGATTTGTGCACCGTTGGTGTACATGAACTTTTCTTTGTAACCGTCGTTTAAATTGAATAGTTGTGACTTGATGACGCGATCACAGGCTGCGATACAATCATTCAATTTTTCATTAGGCGTAGTAGAGGACCAACTGGAGCTGGTAACATCTTGTGTATACACGTTCCAATTGATATACAGTTTAGCCAATAGTGCATCAACCATCCAGCATGTTGGTGTGCCGTAGGTCGATTCAGATACTTCACTTGGACAGTTATCACGTACAGCAAGTAGTTCTGTTTCAATCCATTTAGCTACTTCTGCACGTGGAGAACGTTCGATGGCTGAATTGTTGTCTACCACTTTGTAGTCAATGATGGGGGTATCTCCCCAGTTGTCCATCAAAAGGAAGGTGTAGAAGGCACGAACGGCGCGGAGTGGGGCGGTGAGGCTTGCCTGGTCTTCACCTTCTCCTAAGTCCATCAGTAACTGGTTGCAATTTACAATACCAGCTTGAATATCGTTGTAAACCGCCAGCTGGCTGTTGCTGGCATCCGCATTGACCATGTGGAGAGAAATGTTGGACATATCACGTCCGTTTAGGTAATCTCCATCGAAACTGACTGCGGTATATTCGTCGGAGTTGCAAGATATGAGTTCGTCATAACGGCGTCCCAAAGCACCGCGGAAGGCGTAATAAGCATTGTTTATGCGCGCACTCAGTGCAATCTCAGAATCAGGATATTCAGTGTACTGAGACTTGATGTCTACGTCTAGGTCCGAACAACCGACAGTTGTAAGTGCCAGTAAGGCAGCAGAAATAAAATATCTTGTTTTCATATTTTTATGTCTCCATATTTTAGATTAGAAGTTTACATTTACACCTACCATGAATGTACGTGTACGCGGATACTGGGTATTACGCCAGTCCATACCAGGTGTCAGACCTCCCAGATAGACTTCCGGATCTAATCCCTTGTAGCCGGTAATGGTAAATACGTTATTGCAGGTGGCATAGATACGCAGGTTATTCACCCAATTGCCTAACTTTCCGAAATTGTATCCCAGTGTTAATGTAGCCAGGCGGAAATAAGAGCCATTTTCCAGATAGCGGTCAGAAGGACGCTGTGCATTGGAATCAGAGAATTTTTGTTCTGTGGCCACTTCGCTTAACACGTTTTTCCCGGCTGCTACCAACCCAACGTTATTATAGTAGTTTCGGGTTGCATTGTAGATCTGGTTTCCTGCTACACCTTGGAAGAAAGCAGTTAGTGTCCAGTTTTTCCATGTGAAATCATTGTTCCATCCGTAAGTCAATTTAGGTTGTGCGCTACCTGTTTTGCGGCGGTCTTCGTCTGTTGGGGCGTCGGTCGTTCCAATCAGTTTTCCATCGGCATCATAGTCGTTGAATACGGATACTCCGCTTTCATTGTAGCCAGCCCATTCGTAAGTATAGAACTGTCCGATAGGAGAACCTTCCATAATGCGTTGTACATTTTGACCTGAGAATCCGCCAACATCAGGGTCAGACATATCAATGTAAGGTACAGAATAGGATGCGTTGGTCAATTTCTCTACCACGTTTTTGTTATGTGACAGGTTAAGGGTTGTACTCCATGTGAAGTTATGGGTTTGCACAGGCACAGCATTGATGGTGATTTCGATACCCTTGTTGCTGATATCACCTACATTGGCTGTCATGGTACCATAAGGATAGCGGTTGGTAGAAACCGGATAATCATAAATTAAATCACTGGTACGTTTGTCGTAGTATTCGATGGTACCGCTCAGGCGGTTGTGAAGGAAACCGAAGTCGATACCGATGTTGAACATACTGGTACTTTCCCATTTCAAATCCGGATTAGCATTTCGGGTAGCTCCCAGCATTCTATAATTGGATGTGCTTCCATCTGGATTTACGTAGGTGAACCATCCTGTAGCACCATACAGGGGACGTGCGATAAAAGCGTCGAATCCCAAAGAGTTTCCGCTTACACCGTAGCCAACTCTTAATTTCAAGTCATCGAATACGTGTTGGTTTTTCATGAATTGTTCCTCTGTGATGCGCCATGCTGCAGATACAGATGGGAAAGTTGCCCAGCGATTGTTTTCACCGAAAGCAGAAGAACCGTCTCGACGAACAGTTGCTTGCAGTAAGTATCTGCTCTTATAGCTGTAATTAATACGTCCATAGAAGGAGATCATTCTCAGTGTAGAGAGGTTGTTACTGATGACGTCATTAATATCTATGTTATTGGCCATACCCAAGTTGTGGTAAGTTAAATCGTCATTATAGAAATTATAGACTCTCAGTCCGAAACCGTCGTTGTTGTCAGCTTGTTCCCATGAGTAACCCAGCATGATACCTACTTTATGTGCATCTGCAAAAGTATGGTTCCAATTCAGGTAAGTTTCCATCTGCTTGCGGATGTTTTCTGTAGTGCTACGGTCTGCCTGTCCGTGTTTCGAAATAACTGAAGGCAACTGGGTTTGTGTGGTATTGTAGATGTTGTAGATGTATTGTTGGTTTTGGTATGAAAGATTAAGATTCCAGTCCAGACCGTCGATGATATGCAGGGTGGCTTGCGCTGTACCTTGCAACAATTTTTCTTTTGTGTCATAACGGTCTTCGTTAATCATTGACAGCGGGTTATAGTTCTGTGAAATATTCAGGTTACGATACCATGTACCATCTTCATTCTTTACAGGAACCAAAGGGTTGTAGTAGTACATTGCATCCAATACGCTACGACCTTGGATGTCGGTTGGTCCTGTAGAACTATTACGGATGCTGGCATTTAGACTGAGGGCTAATTCTAAACGGTTATTTAGAGCTTTGGTTTGTACGAAGGTACGTGCATTCAAACGATCCATATTAGTGCCTCTTACCACACCTTCACGGTCTTGGAAGTTAAGTGAAGCACTATAGTTTGTTTTTTCATTGCCGCCGTTAATAGATACGTTATGATTATGGCTGAAACCAGTACGTAACACTTCATCTTGCCAATTGGTGTTAGCCGGATTATCTACATTGTAGTAATCATTCAGCTGGGTAATGTTATTTGTTTTGGCATAGCTTAGTAACTCATCTGCCGTCATCATATCTAAGGTTTTTAAGGTACGATCCCATGCTACGTAACCGCTGTAGCTTACACTCGTACGTCCATCTTTCTTTCCTTTTTTCGTAGTGATGATAATCACACCATTGGCAGCTTTAGAACCATAGATGGCTGTAGCAGAAGCATCGCGCAAGACATCGATGCTTTCAATGTCTTCTGGAGCTACCAGAGAGATACTTACTCCCGGTACCCCGTCTACTACGTAGTAAGGTTCCATAGCCTCACCGGTACGCAGTGAAGAAGCACCACGCAAAGAGATGGAAGCCGAACCGTTCGGGTCGCTGGTATTGGCGATAGTCAGCCCAGGAACTTTACCTTGAAGCATCTGAGCCGGAGTTGTAATAACACCGACATTCATATCTTCTGCTTTTACAGTAGTAATAGAACTGGTTACATCTTTACGTTGCATGCTACCATAACCAATAACAACCACCTCGTCTAAAGTTTCTGTATCTTCTTTCAAGGTTATATTCATTCTATTACCTCTCACTACATTTTCTTGTGAAAGAAAACCGATATAAGAGAATACAAGTGTTTTACCTTTCTCTACTCGAAGAGAAAAATTACCATCCATATCAGTCACGGTTCCGTTGGTAGTTCCTTTTTCAACTACGTTTACTCCAATCAAAGGATCACCGGATGTACTTTTTACATGTCCTGTAACTGTGAGCTGCGCAAATGCCCATGAGACATTCATCAGAAAAAGAGCCATAAACAAAGCGAATGGCCTTAGTCTTGCATTTTTCAATTGTACTTTACACATAAACTTAGATTTTTAAAAGGTTAGTTTTTATCAAATCTTGATATAGATTTTTTTACGATGAAGGATGTAGCCGGTTAATCCCATTACTGAGCAGAATAGCAATGAATAGATAAGAGAGGCCAGATATTCATCTGGAACAGCAATGGTGATTGTTTGATAGATAGCGTCTTTTATTTCCCATTGAGAGAATATGATTGCCACAACCTCACTGAGCACGTAAAGGAACAAAGGATTCATTCCGAAAACCAGGAAGAAGGTCCATCCTTTATTGATGTTCTTTACGTCTATTACATACATAAGCAATGCCAATAGCAGAGAGCCCCAGCCACATGTGACTAAAACGAAGGTGGTAGACCATATCCGTTTGTTAATCGGCATCCAAATGGAAAGTACATAGCCGATGACTAGCATCATTACAGCTGCTGTAATGAGCTTGACAATCCGTTTGTTTACAGATATCTTTTCCAGCAACAATCTGCCACACATAAATCCGATGAGCGTGTGGGCTACGGCAGATAATGTGCCGGCAAGGCCTTCCGGATCAATCGGACTCTTTTTGTAAAGATGGGCTTCTCCAAATACGTTTCTGTCAATGACCGCAAGCAGATTGGTGTCATCACAGGCATAGCCATTTCCTGTCAGAAGTAAGATGGAATAAGCAAGAAGTAATCCACCGCAAATCCATGGGAGATACTTATGATTGATATAAATGACCATAAGCGATACGATGCCGTAGCATAGGCCAATTCGTTGTAATACACCAGGAATGCGTAGCGTGTCGATGGGGAAGAAGTCTCCATTGCACGCATATCCGAACCAGTCAATCGCTAATCCGATTAGAATGATAAGGAATGTACGTCGAACAATCTTTTTGACCACTTCCGAGGTAGGTTCGAAGTTAAATTTCCGAAGAGAAATGTAGGTGGAGATACCGACCATAAACAGAAAGAACGGGAAAACCAGGTCGCACGGAGTGAGTCCGTTCCATACAGAATGACGCAACGGTGCGTACGAAACGGGGCCTCCGGCATTATTTACCAGAATCATGCCGCATACCGTGATTCCGCGTAAGATGTCTAATGACAACAATCGTTTCATGGTGCTTTTCTGAGTAATGGTTGTTTTAATTATTTATTCGGAAACACTTCATTAAATACTTCTTTTGCTACGCTGACACAGTCACCTTCCGGTTGCGATGCGTACGGATTGTGAGCAAGTGTCCAAGGTTCTTCCATGGCATAGTAGTCCAGTTCCACCATCGGTTTGCCATCAAGCACATCCTGGAGTGTCTGCCAGTAGGCTGCCCAGCGTTTGTAGTAGAAATCTTTCAGAAGACCGTTCCATTCTTTGTGAGCATAGTCGCGAAGTCCTCCGTCGTTGGCACATACGCGGTTTCCCCATGTGGTAATCTGTACGCGGGCATTCCATTCATACAAATCTTTTTCCTCTGGAGTAGTTCCCAGGTTACGGGCCTGTTCAATCCAGCGTCCTACGCGGAATTCACTTCTGGTGCCTAACAGACGGTTTTGTGCCAGCAAGATATTCAGAAACTCTTGTGAGTGAGCTGCAAAGCTCTTTTTGTCGAAACTCTTGAAGTCGGCAATGGTCTGGTTGTAGACGATACGTCCTCTGTCGGAGAGTGACTGACGGACGATGTCTACCAGGTCATATTCAAAGTTGTTGTTGCCTTTGTATTTGTCGGCTACTTCCAGCATCAGGCGGGCTGCCGCTTCCGTGCTGGTCGGGTCATAATAGTTCTGCATCTTAGACCAGCTGGATGCCTGGAAGTTATTCAGTCCGGGACGGCCGCAGAAAATGGATTCGTGAGGGCCTTGCTGGTTATTGCCAAACGGGCAGTTGTAGATGCCGTCGGCAAGAATGCTCCATGCCTGTGTAATTTTTTCATCCCGTACACCGTAGCGTGCGAAGAGATAGTCTTTTAACCATTCTTCCTTGGTGAACTTTTCCGGACGCCAGGGAAGTTCGCACATCAGTTCGAACATCACCGGATTGTTTTCGCTACCTTCCATGGTCAGACCGATGCCTTTCAGATGGGCGGCTAATGGATTGTTCTTGGTAAGGTAGAAATTGTTCAGCAACTGGTCCATACGTCCGTGCAGACCCACGTTGCCTCCGAAGTTTTCTATCATACAGAACAGCCAGTCGTGTTGCTCATAACCCTTTTCACGTTTCCAGATAGAAGGAATACCCCACATCGGACGGCATTCGCTGAACAAGTCCAGAATCAGGATATCCCCGTTGTTCAGGTTCTTGATCATCTCCGGGCGCGGGTTTTCCGTCCATCCCTGAATCACCCATGTAGCCTTCGGATTGACATCTTTCATTGCTTTAAGTACAGCCTTTCCGGCTGCATCAAAATCTACACTTCCCGCATCTTCAAGTTCGTGGAACGGATCCATAGAGTAATAGTTGGCTTTGCCGAACAGTTTTTCCAGTTCCTTGTAATATAAAGAAGCAATTTCATTGAAGCGTGAGTCAGTTGGAAGCAGGAAAGCCGGACGGGTAAATCCGTTCCACAATGCGGGTTCGGTTACGTTTAGTCCCAGTTTCTTATTGGCATCATGAGGTACCATACCGGAATAGCCCGGAAATACCGGTTCGATGCCGTATTCGCGCATACGCTTCAGAATCTTCTTCTGCAGTACTTCCTGCTGTGTGTACCAGCTGTCAGGATTGGGACCGCCCCATCCTTCCAGGTTGTTCATGGCCCACCATGCCAAGAAAGCAGGTCCTGCAATGAATTTATTGATTTCTTCTTTCGTATACCCTAATTTTTCGAGCATGTTTTTCCACACGCATTCCTGACCGACTACTGCCAGTGGCAAGTTGATTCCGTGCAGTGCCATCCAGTCGATTTCCTTTTCCCAGCGTTTCCAGTCCCAGAAAGCCATGGTATAGGAATAAGTGCAATAGTTGAAATCGTAGCGTAAGGAGAGGTTGGTTTCCTTGCGTACCGGAGTAGAAACTTTCGGCAAGCTTTCCGGCAGTTCGGCAGTCATGCCGTTCCATGAAAGATGAATGCCTGCGTAATATTTCAGGTACCAGTTCAAGCCGGTAGCAATGTTTACGTAGTTGTTTCCCCGAATGACTACTTTGTCACCTTTCTGGTCGAGTTCAAAAAAATCGGATGGTCCTTTTTTTACTTGTATGATGAATTTCTTGGAAGCTCCCGGATCAATTCTTTCCAAGAGTCCGTTTACAGGATTACTCCATAATTGAGTAAAAGGAATGCAAAGACATGCTAATACGATCAGTAGAAATTGCTTGGTTTTCATAATAATTGTTTTTAGGTGTTGCAAAAATCATATTTTATTAGGATTCAGAGGGGGAAAATAGTGAAGAAAAGGGGGAAAATAGTACATTGTAGGATTTACACCTTTAAATTGACCTATGTCAAGACACTCTACGGGCTAAATGTTGTAATTTTGTCACGTTTTTTAGAGAGTTAGTACGTGGAACAGGCAATTCAACAAACAGGTATTCGGAAAGGCTTGACGAAGCTCGTGATTCCTATCTTTATCGAGACCTTATTGATTATGATGTTAGGTGCTGTCGACACCGTTATGCTGAGTCAGTATTCCGATGAAAGTGTGGCGGCAGTAGGGGTGGTGAACCAGATTGTGATGTTTGCTTTCCTTATTTTCGAGGTAATCAATATCGGAACTTCTGTGCTGTGTTCGCAGTACTTGGGAGCAGGAATGAGGAACAAGATGGTGCAGGTGGTCGGTGTGTCTTTGTTGCTGAACCTGGTCGTAGGACTGGTGGTCAGTGCCATTCTGCACTATGGAGCAACTACATTATTGGGATGGATGGGACTCCGTCCGGAACTGCTGAAATATGGTATCGGATACATGGAGATTGTAGGTGCGTTTGCTTTCTTCCAGGCTATTTCGCTGACTATTTCTGCGTCCTTGCGTAGTGCCAATAAAGCCATTTACCCCATGCTGGTCACGGTGCTGGTCAACGTGATGAACATTATCGGAAACTATTCCCTGATTTTCGGAAAGTTCGGCCTGCCTGCCATGGGAGCAGAAGGAGCAGCCATATCTACCTCTATAGCCCGTGGGGTGAGCATGATTGTCTTGTTTGTCATTCTCTTCAGAAAACATATTCCGTCTTTCCCGATGGCTCTGTTCCGTCCTTTCCCTTGGATAGAACTGAAAAACCTGTTGAAGGTGGGAGTCCCTTCTGCCGGGGAGAATATGTCGTACAGTTTTTCGCAGGTGGTCATCACCTATTTAATCAATATCTTAGGAAATGATTCGCTGGCCACACGAACCTATACGGTGAATACCACCATGTTTGTCTATCTTTTTGCCATCGCCATGGCACAAGGAGGAGCCATCAGCATCGGCCATTTGGTGGGGCAGAAGCGGATACGTGCGGCCTACCTGTTGGGAAAGTACGTCATGCGTTTGTCCATTCTGGTATCGCTGGGACTTTCGTGCATCTGGGCCATATTCGGTCATACAATCTTCAGTATGCTGACGGACAACGAGAATATTATCCGGTTGGGAGTGACCATTCTCATTGTCGATGTCATCGTAGAGATAGGGCGTGCCGTAAATATCTATGCCACGAATGCCCTCCGTTCGGCAGGTGACGTGAATTTCCCGTTCTATGTCGGTCTGATTGTGCAGTGGACGGTCTCTGTCGGACTCAGCTATCTGTTCGGTATTCATCTGGGCTGGGGACTGGTCGGCATGTGGTGTGCCTTCCTGCTCGACGAGAATATCCGTGCCTTTATCTTTGTGAAACGGTGGAACAGCCTGAAATGGGCGAAAAAAGGTTTTGTGAAGTAAAAGCTACATGTCCGATTGAATCAGGCAGAAATAGAACAGGATGATGCAGATGATGTCGATGGTAAGTGCGATGACCGACCAGCGCAGAAACTGCTTGTTCTTCTTGACGGCTCCGTAGATGATTCCTAAAATGGCGGACAGGAATACACCGGCTACGATGCCAAACAAACCCTGTATGGCCACTCCCAGTAATACAAGGATTCCCATGGTGATAAGAATGTTGTTTTTCATGTCGGTTCAGGTTTTGTAATGAAAAAGGGAGCACGAAGCTCCCCGTATGATGTTTTTATAAGCTGGCCTTGATGGCGTGGATAACGGCCGAGGTAAATCCGTCGTGCTCCAGCGAGTTGATACCCTTGATGGTAATTCCTCCCGGAGTAGTCACTTTCTCGATTTCTGTGGCCGGATGTGCATTTTCATTGTTCAGCAAAAGTTTGGCTGCCCCTTCCAGTGTTTGTGCCAGCATGGTCTGTGCATCGTGTGGCTTGATACCCAGTTCTACTCCTGCCTGCATGGCAGCCTGTACGTATTTCAGTACGTAGGCAATGCCACAGGAAGTCAGTGAGGTGGCAGCTGCAAATTGTTTTTCCTCAATCAGCATGGAACGTCCCATCTCGTTAAAGAGTGCAGTCAGGGAAGTGATTTGTTCTTCCGAAGCATTGCGTGCGGCAATCAGTGTCATGCTGGCTCCTTCTGAAATGGCCGTGTTAGGAATGACGCGGAACATTGGCATTTCCGGGTCTACAAAATGTGCCAGGTCTTCAAAAGTCAGTCCTGCGGCCACCGATACCAGAATCTGTGGCCCTCTTAATCTCAGCGGCTTCAGCACTTCTTCCACTTTCCACGGCTTGACGGCAATAATGATAATGTCCGCATCTTCTGCCGCTTCTTTATTGGAATGCGTTACGTGAATGGCAGGAAATTCCACTTTCAGTGCGTCCAGTTTGCCGGCACTGGGGTTGGATACCGAAATTTCTTGTGCCTGAATATAATGTCCGTTGGCCAGTCCACGGGCAATGGCACCTCCCATGTTTCCAGCTCCGATGATTGCTACTTTCATATCTTTCAAGTTTGAGTTCTTTATTCGCAAAGTTATAATTAAAAATGAGAGTTGGGCTATATAATGGAATTTATTTTGGTATTCAATTTACAGAAATTGATAAGTTTTGTTGCTATAAAAAGAATGTGCTGATTTACAGTTCCTTTATCGTTGCCAGTACTTCCTTGCCAGTACTCCAGTACTGACGGGGAAGTACTGAAGTCCTACTATGGAAGTACTGGAGTACTTTCAAGAAAGTACTGAGGTTTGGAGGATGATTTGGAAAAACTTGGATAAGAAAGTATCAACAACAATGGAAGTAGATGTGCTATCTTTGTGAAAAAGAAAATGGTATTATGAAAAACGTGCAATTTTAATTTTCTGTTTTGAGAACGCTCTTTCTTATATCATTTTTGTAGAAATAACGACTTAAAAAATAGAGTAAGATGAAAAAATGGATTGTAAGTGCCTGTCTGCTGATGGTGCAGGCTGGAGCATGGGGCAAGATTACATTGCCCGACATTGTGAGTGACAATATGGTATTGCAACAGCAGGCTGAAGCTTGTCTGTGGGGAAAGGCAAAAGCGAATGCCGAAGTGATTATCCGTCCGTCGTGGAACCGGGAAGTGTATAAAGTAACCGCCGATGCGGAAGGAAAATGGGTGGCTAAAATTCAGACTCCCACAGCCAGTTATCAGGCTTATACGATTTCCATTTCCGACGGAGAGGAAGCGAAACTGAACAATGTGCTGGTAGGCGAAGTCTGGTTCTGTTCAGGGCAGTCGAATATGGAGATGCCTCTCCGAGGATTCGTAAACTGTCCGATAGCAGGGGCTAATGAAACCATTGCTACTTCATCGAAATGGAAAGGTATTCGTGTGGCTACCGTGGAGAAAAACGGTCAGGTAAAACCAGTGGATGCGTGTAAAGGGAGCTGGAAGGTGAGTAATCCGGAAAATGCAACGGCTTTCAGTGCGACGGCTTTTCATTTTGCCATGATGATGAATCAGGTACTGGATATTCCAATAGGAATCATCAACTGTAGTTGGGGTGGTTCTATGGTGGAAGGATGGCTGCCTCGTGAAATCGTGTCCCAGTATCCAGATATTGACTTGAAGAAAGACATTCGCAAGGAGGACGGACACGACTGGTGGCATTACCTGAGTCCGACATTGATGTATAACGGCATGTTGAAGCCATTACAGAACTATACCATCAAAGGTTTTTTGTGGTATCAGGGAGAATCGAACGTAGGAAAACACAAAACGTATGCTGAACGCCTGAAGACAATGGTGGAGCTTTGGCGTAAGGAATGGGGGCTGGGTGAATTGCCTTTCTATTATGTGGAGATTGCGCCGTTTAACTCTACGGAAACTACCGGGTGTGCATACCTTCGTGAAGCACAGTTCAAGGCGCAGTCTATCATTTCGAACAGTGGTATGATTTCGACTAACGACTTGGTAGAACCTTATGAAATCAAGAATGTGCATCCCAAGAATAAAACAGACGTAGGAAAGCGCCTTGCTTATATGGCTTTGAGTAAGACTTACCATGTGCCGGGTATAGAGGCATGCGGACCTGTTTATAAGTCGATGGAAGTGAAGGACGGTGCAGCTATTTTATCTTTTGACCATGCAGAAGAAGGGTTTAACCGTCTGTCGGGCATGGAAGGTTTTGAAGTAGCTGGAAACGATAAGGTATTCTATCCGGCAAAGGCAGAAGTTTTCAATAATTCGCAGATAAAGGTAACTTGTGACAAGGTGGCGCAGCCTGTTGCCGTACGCTATTGTTTCCGTGACTTTCAGCCGGGTAATGTGGCTAACTTGCGTGAATTGCCCTTGTATCCGTTCCGTACGGATAATTGGGAATAAGCGGATTCTTCTCATATAATAAAGCCGGACTTGCCACCCACATGGCAAGCCCGGCCTATTATTTTGTGTATGTATGGTGCGATTTATTTTACTTCTTCCAGATACAATACCCGACTGGCATAATCATTTAATTTATGATAGTCTACCTGATGAGTATAAGGAATTTCCAATCCGTTTTCCATCAGGAATGCTCCGCTATAAACTTTCCCTTCAAAGGGCAACGGCTGATTGTCAATCCGGTTCAACTCTGTGATACGGTAAGTCTTATCGGGATGAAGTCCGGCCATTGTTACACGCGGTAAGTGCTGATTGACAAAGTGTTCAGTCTTCCACCAGTAGAATACAGCCTTGTCTTTCTCCGGACTGGTATACATTAAGGAGGCTACTCCCAGGTGGTCGTATGGAGAAACAAGGCGATAAATATCTCCTAACTGAACTACCGGACGGATTTTCTTGTAATCGGCTATTGCTTTGCGGCACAGCTCTTTTTCTTCATCGGTCATGTTTTTAGGCTGGATTTCCATTCCTAATCGTCCGCTCATAGCCACATCGATGCGGTATTTAAGTGGAACGGTGCGGAAGGTCTGGTGGTTGGGAGCCGCACTGATGTGCGAAGCCATGGCAATGGCAGGGAAGAAGTAAGATGTTCCCCATTGCATGTAGATGCGTTGCAGTGCATCCGTGTTGTCGCTCACCCAAAATTCGTCAAAGTAAGGAAGATAGCCATAGTTGGCACGACCGCCTCCGCTGGCACAAGCTTGAATCACTAAGTCCGGATATTTGGCACGGATACGCTGGCATACACTTTCGAATCCTTTGTGATATTCTATGTACATGTGACTTTGTTTGTCAGCTGTCAGGTAGTTGGAGCCGTGATTCATAATAGCCATGTTGGCATCCCATTTAATGTAAGCGATGTCGGGGTACTGTGTCATCAAGTCGTCAACAACCTTGAAAACGAAATCCTGTACCTCCGGATTTGCCAAATCGAGTACTACCTGAGTACCTCCACGTCCAAGCACCGGATCACGCTGAGGAGCTTTCAGTATCCATTCAGGATGTTTTTCATATAATTCGCTGATAGTGTTTGCCATTTCCGGTTCTATCCAGATGCCAAACTTGATGCCGTGCTTCTTTGCATCCCTTATCAATCCTTCAATACCTTCTGGAAGTTTGTTTTTGTCTGTTACCCAATCACCCAGCGAAGAGCTGTCGTTCTTACGTGGATATTTGTCACCAAACCATCCGTCGTCCATCACGAAAAGCTCGCCTCCCATTGAAGCAATGTCGCTCATCATCTGGTCCATTCCTTTCTGGTTGATGTCGAAATACACACCTTCCCAGCTGTTCAATAAAATATCACGGACCACATTGCCATGAGCCAGTTTGTAAGTACGTCCCCATTTGTGGAAATTACGGCTTGCGCCGCTCAGCCCTTTATCGCTGTAAGTCAGGGCTACGGCAGGTGTGCGGAATACTTCTTTTTTAGAAAGCATGTATGAAGAGTTTTCTTCATTGATGCCGGCATAGAACTGATGATAATCGCTGTCGTCAGTATCAATTTTCAGTTTATAGTTGCCTGTGTAGCAAAGGGCGGCTCCAATGACTCTTCCTGTATTTTCCTGTGGTTTTCCATCGAGTGAGAACATCACTTCTGCATGTGAGGTATGTGAATTGCGTACACCATCTTTATTTTTAATCACGGTCATTCCCGGCTGTAGCGGTTCTTGTGTCAGTTGTCCTTCGTTTGCCCATGAACCAGACAGGTGTGAAAGCCATACATTTCCTCTGCGAATGGGTAAGTAGGCAGAAGAGAACTGGCTCAGATATACCGGCTTCTTTTCTGTGTGGCTTATCTCAGTCCAAGTTTCTATCATGTCTACATCCTGATATGCTTTGTAGTGCACGTCGACATAGAACGGATATACTTTGTCTTTCAGGTGGATGGTCGTTAATGTAGACTGGTTTTCCTGATTGGTGCTGACACTTACCACCTCCATTTGTGTAGACATGTTGCCGTCGGCGTGCTTTACAGAAAGGGCAGCTTCTCCCGGACAATTCATTCCATATACGGGGTAAGCCGTATGGTTACAATTAGATGCTTCATTGATGTGTTGCAAGTCTGTTTCACTCAGTTTGCTTCCATAGTAAAGATACTTTAGCTCACCGCCATTGGGAGCATTCAGTACGAGCGATGTGTTAGGGGTAGAAATACAGATGTGCTGTGCCATTGCATTTCCGGCCAAGAAAGAAAGGCCTGCTAAAAGATAAAGTTTGCTTTTTGCACTCATGCTTTTCAGTTTTGATAATAGATTTTGTTTAATGTTGATTGAAATACAAAAATAGGTGTTGTTTTGTGATGTAACTGATATGTTTTTATCTTATTTTTGTGGGAAACAGAAAAATAGAGAATGAGACGCTTTTTCTGAAAATGATAACTTTTAATTATGGCCTTATTTTGTCCCTCTTTAAACGTACTGCTATGGAAAAGTTGTTGAATGAGAATTTTATACGAGAAATAACTCCTCTTTCAGATAAAGATTGCTTTTACATTGCCGATCGGCATAAGAAAGAGTTTACATATCCCATGCATTGCCACCGTGAGTTTGAACTGAATTTTGTGGAGCATGCACCTGGAGTGCGTCGTGTAGTCGGGGATTCGGCTGAAGTGATAGGTGATTATGATCTGGTATTAATTACGAGTCCCGATTTGGAGCATGTGTGGGAACAAAATACGTGTACCTCAGAAAATATCCGGGAAATAACTATTCAGTTTGTTCCTTCTTTTATGAGTGGACTGGTGGAAACGAATCAGTTTGATATGATTCGTAAAATGCTGGATAAAGCACAGTATGGGCTTTGTTTTCCTATGGATGCCATGATGAAAGTATATTCATTGATTGACAAGCTTCCTGAGATGAAAGGATTTTATGCCGTGGTACATTTCCTGACCTTGCTTTATGAACTTTCTTTGTTTACTGACCAGGCGCGTACTCTTTCAAGTTCTTCGTTTGCCAAAATAGAGGTGCATTCAGACAGTAGGCGTGTACAAAGAGTACAAGACTATATAGGAAAGCATTATCAAGAGGAAATAAAGCTGAAGCAGCTGGCTGATATGGTAGGTATGACCGAAGTATCTTTCAGCCGTTTCTTTAAGTTGCGTACAGGTAAGAATTTGTCAGATTACATTATTGATTTGCGGTTGGGGTATGCCACGCGTCTGCTTGTTGATTCAACGATGGCGGTAGCTGAAATCTGTTATGAGTGTGGCTTCAATAATTTATCTAATTTCAATCGCATATTTAAAAAGAAGAAAGGATGTTCTCCAAAAGAGTTTAGAGATAATTACAGAAAGAAGCGTACCATTATTTAATAGTATAATATATAATTAAGGGAGGCCCTCTTTTTATCTGGTATTGAGAAAAGAGGGCCATTTTTCTGTTTAGGTGGGAAATAAATGAAACTCGACCAGTATATGATAAAATTATATCATTTTTATCAGTGGTTATCGGCTAATTTTGCAGCGTTGAAATAAATCTAATAGGTATGCAGAAACGAATTTCGTTTCTATTACCTCGGAGTTGTGTGAATATTTTGTTTACATGTAAGCAAATGAGGAATGATCTAATAGGAGTTGAATACACATATTTCATGAAGGAATAAAATCCGGTTGTTGATTGTGCTGGGTAGAAAGAAAAGAAGACACAGTCGGTGATTTGTTTTATACTAGTGATAGATAAAATTGTATCATTATTGCAATGTGATTGTTCCTACCTTTGTGGTTGTAAGAAATTTGTAATATAAAGCGACTTTTAATCTGATATTATGTAGAGAGGATTCCGTTTGTTGGCTTTTCGCATATATCTATTGATGAAGAATTATTAATCATACAAGTGATACACTATGAATAAAAATGTAAAAAGATGTGCGCTGGTTGCTGGTGCATTTGCCATGGCTTCTATGGGAAATGTGTATCAGGTGCAGGCTTCTGGACTTCACGCATCGGAAGTGTTGCAGCAAGCGAAAAGGCAGATCAAAGGAAAAGTAGTTGATGCTGCCGGTGAAACTGTGATTGGAGCGAATGTTCTGGAAAAAGGAACAACTAATGGGGTAATTACGGATATTGATGGTAATTTTGTGTTAAATGTTTCTTCTGGAGCTACACTGGAGATTTCTTATATAGGTTATGTAACACAAACCATAAAGGTCACAAACCAGACATCTTTACATATTGTATTGAAAGAAGATTCCGAGACCTTGGATGAAGTGGTAGTAGTGGGTTATGGAACCATGAAGAAAAGTGACTTGTCTGGTGCTTCTGTATCAGTGGGGGAAGATGCGATAAAAGGTTCTGTGATTACCAACCTGGATCAGTCTTTACAGGGACGTGCAGCAGGTGTTTCTGCCGTAAGTACTTCAGGAGCTCCGGGTTCTTCGTCTTCTATCCGTGTACGTGGACAGGCTACTATCAATTCAAATGCGGAACCTTTGTATGTGATTGATGGCGTCATTGTGCAGGGAGGTGGTTCTTCCGGTTCTGATTTTGGATTGGGTGATGCCCTGGGAAACGGTTCTGTTTCTACTATTTCTCCGCTTTCTACCATTAATCCCTCGGATATTGTGTCTATGGAAATTCTGAAGGATGCTTCGGCTACTGCCATTTATGGAGCCCAGGGTGCCAATGGTGTGGTGTTGATTACTACTAAACGAGGTAAAGCAGGGGAGGCTAAATTTACTTACGACGGTATGCTGGCCGTACAGCGGCAGACAAAACGTCTGGATATGATGAACTTGCGCGAATTTGCCAGTTTCTATAATGATTTTGTGGAAGTGGGTGAATTGGAAGAAAACGCAACTTATGCGGATCCTTCTTTGTTGGGTACAGGTACAAACTGGCAGGATGCGGTGTTCCGTACGGCTTTGCAGCATCAACACCAGATTTCAGCCCAGGGAGGAACGGAAAAGGTGAAGTATTATGTGTCTGGTTCTTATATGGATCAGGATGGTACGTTGATTGGTTCCAGCTTTAACCGTTACTCGTTCCGTACAAACTTGGATGCCCAACTGAAGCCTTGGTTGAAGATTGGTTTGAATGCCACTTATTCTTCTACAAAAGATGATTTGAAACTGGCAGACAGCGACCAGGGTATTATCAGTTATTCATTGCAGACCGTGCCGGATATACCTATTTACGATATTGACGGAAATTATTCTTCCATTGTGCGCGAAGGATATACCAGCCCAAACCCGATAGCCATGGCCATGATGGATGAAATCCTGTTGTATCGGCAAAAACTTACGGGAAGTATCTTTGCAGATGTGACTTTAATGAAGAACCTGACCTGGCATACAGAATTTGGTTACGATATCAGTTATAATAAAGGAGAACGGTATCAGCCAAAAGTAGACTTGGGGAACTGGAAACGTGATAGTAATTACAGCTCTATCCAGAAAAACAACAGTACTTTCTGGCAACTGAAAAATTATGTGACCTATAACGGACAGATTGATAAACATTCTTTTACAGCTATGCTGGGACAGGAGTGTTGGGAATCTAATTATGATTATACTTCGGTGGCAAATACGAACCTGCCTTCGGATATTGTTCATAATCCAGCTTTGGGTACAGGTACCCCTTCCATTAATGCCGGCTTCGGAAGTGCGGCCATGGCTTCTTTCTTTACACGTCTGAACTATAATTATGCCGACCGTTATCTGGCTACTTATACTTATCGTTATGACGGTTCTTCTAATTTTGGGCCTAAGAACCGTTGGGCTGGATTCCATGCGGTAGCTGCTTCATGGCGTTTTTCGAATGAGAAATTCTTTGAACCCCTTAATTCAGTCATAAGTAATGGTAAACTTCGTTTAGGTTGGGGACAGACAGGTAACTCAAATATTGGTAGCTATCGATGGGGAGCCAGCATGTCTAAAATGCCGACCGGATTGGGACTGGGTTACCGTCAGTCTAATATTGCAAACTTAGGAGTGAAGTGGGAAACACAGGAACAGTTTAATGTAGGAGTAGATTTTGGTTTCTTTCAGAATCGTGTGAACCTGGTGGTTGACTGGTATCAGAAAGTATCTAAGGATATGTTGATGTCTTTGCAGCTTCCTTCGTATATGGGAACTTCCGGCAATGCCTCTTCTGTTTTATCTGCTCCAATGGGGAACTATGGAGATATTGAAAACAAAGGATTGGAAATTTCATTGAATACACATCCGTTGGTGGGAGCGTTTGAATGGGATTCAGATTTTCAGATTTCTTTCAATAAAAATAAATTACGTGCTTTGAGTGGAACGGCCAATGCACAGATTGTGGGATATGGTCAGTGGACAGATGTGGTGAGTGTGACGAATGTAGGAGAGTCTTTGTATAATTTCTATGGTTATGTATGTGACGGTGTGTATGAAGACCTGGAAGACCTGCAGACTTCGGCCAAGCCTGAAAAGTATCCAGCCAATGGGGTATTTAACCGGACGAATACTGTGTGGGTCGGTGATATCAAGTATAAGGATTTGAACGGTGATGGAGTGATTGATGAAAATGACCGTACAAATATCGGTTCTCCACTGCCTAAGTTTACCTTTGGATGGACAAATACATTCCGCTATAAGAATTTTGATTTGTCTTTGTTTATTAATGGTTCTTACGGAAATAAGGTGTATAATTATCTGGCGATGAAGCTGACACACATGAATTCATCATGGGCCAACCAGCTGACCACAGTATTGGACCGTGCCCAGATTGTTCCGATAGATGAGACTAAAGATTATTCAGGTGGCGTATTGGTGAATGGAACAATGGTACATAACTGGTATGACGACATAACCAACGTACGGGTGTCAAATCCTGAGACGTCGACTCCACGGTCCTCAGTACAGGATCCGAACGACAATGACCGGATAAGCGACCGATATATTGAAGATGGTTCGTATATTCGTCTGAAGAATATTACGTTGGGATATACTTTCCCGAGCAAGATGATAAAGAAATGGGGACTGGAAAACCTGCGTGTATATGCAAATATACAGAATTTGCTGACCATAACCGGATACAGTGGTTATGACCCTGAAATTGGTGCTAGCACATCCAGTGCTAATGTATATGGTTTGGATAATGGACGCTATCCTTCTCCTACCGTTTATTCTTTCGGATTGAATGTTTCTTTCTAAAAAAATGAAGTTATGAAATTAAATACCATTAAATATATAGCATTAGCTACAGTTTTAGGAACTAATTTGTCTTCTTGCGACGATTTTCTGGACCGGCCGGCTGAGGATTCGTATAATGTGGACAATTTCTATCAGAATGAGGAACAGTGCTTCCAAGGGGTAAATCCGCTGTATAATTCTCCTTGGTTTGATTTTCAGCTGGGGTTCTTCAAGATAGGTGAAGTTTTGGCTGGAAATTATTATTGGTTCTCCTCGCCTTATCTAACATTTACAGTGAATGGAACAGATGAAGATTTGATAAATATGTCTTACTCTCTGTGGTCGGTCAATGCGTATGCCAATACGATTCGTGAAAGATTACAAACAGCAGAGGTGGATGAAGGTACGAAGAATACCTGTATTGGTGAATGCTTGGTTTGGAAAGCTATGGCTTATTTTTATCTGGTCCGTACGTTTGGAGCTGTCCCTATTGTGCATAGCAATTCGGAAGAAATAGAAGCGGATAATTATAATGAGAAATACAAAGTCCAAGTTCCGGATGTGTATGAATACATTATAATGACGTTGGAAAAGGCTATTGAGTTGCTTCCGGCAACAAATTCAGAAGGCCGTATTGACCAGTATACTGCAAAAGGTTTGTTGGCAAAGGTCTATCTGACTAAGTCAGGATACGGTATGAGCGGTTCCAGAGATGAGGAGGATTTGAAGCAGGCGGCAGCTTATGCTAAAGATGTGATTGATAATTCAGGACGTCATTTGCTGGAAAATTACTCAGATGTGTTCCGTTTGTCCAATAACTTCAATGAAGAATGTCTGTTATCTTGGCATTGGTCGGCTTCTTCGGATGTCTATACTTGTCAGAATGCCTTACAGTCAAGTTTGGCAATTACAGGATTTGATGAATTTGGTGATTGTTGGGGAGGATATAACGGTCCGTCGGTGGATTTGCAGGATGCTTTTGGAGAGAATGCGTTGAGCCCGACACGTTATAATGGCGATGCCCGCCGGAAGGCTACAATGATGATGTGTGGGGATACGTATGACTACTTTTGGCAGGATAAAGGCGGATTCAATTATATTAATTTTATTTATGATACAAAAGGCATGGGTGGCCCAGGACAATTCCAGAGTGCAACTGGAGCTAACTCTGTAAAACATTTATATGGTAATGCGAATGATCATTTGACGGCTACAGGTGTTTCTGCATCTGCACAACATAGCCAGTTAAGTACACATTTGTTGCGCTTGTCAGATGTATATTTGATTTATGCGGAGGCTGTAATCGGTAATAATGTTTCTACGACAGATGCCTCTGCCATTGATGCTTTTTATCAGGTACGTCATAGGGCAATCAGTTCGTATACACGCCCCACTTCAATTACTTGGGAGGATGTGTGGAAAGAACGTCGTTTGGAATTGGCTTGTGAGGGAGACCGCTGGTATGACTTTGTACGTTTGTCATACTATGATCCTCAGAGGGCAATTAATGAATTGACAAACCAACGTCGGGATGTATATTATGGTTTGGATGCCTTGTATAAGACTTATTATCAGACTGGTACCTTCACTGTGAATCCGAATGAACATCGTTATAATCCAACTGCGGTGAAGCCGAATGTGACAGAATCCAGCTTTACACTTCCTTTGCCAACCGAGGATGTGGTGTTTAATCCTCATTTGATGGAAGATCCGATTCATGTGGATGTGCGAAGCGAATTTAGTTATTAATCAATTAATGGAATTAATATGAGAGCAATAAAGTATATGAAAGTTCTACTTCTGTTAGTAGCAGTCGTTGCGGGGGGAATGTTTACTTCATGTGAAGATGAGCCAGATAAGTATGAAATAGCAGAAGGATTGCCTACCGTACGATATGTACGGATGACAGACCCTGAAGTGGCAGATTCTTTAATAACCGGGGCGTATATGTCGAATACGATTTGTTTGGTGGGAGAAAATCTGCGGAGTGTATATAAGCTTTACTTTAACGATCAGGAGGCTGTTTTGAATACAAGTTTGATTACAGATCATACGTTGATTGTAGATGTGCCTTCTACAATTCCAAGCGTGGTAACCAATAAAATTTATTTGGTGAATAAAGATAAGGATACGGTGACGTATGATTTTAATGTATTGGTTTCCGGACCTGAAATCACTTCTATGTCGAATGAATATGCCGAGCCCGGTACTGAGGCTACAATCTATGGAGATTATTTCATTGATGATCCGAATGTTCCGTTGAGCATAAAAATTGGAGATGTGCCGGTTACGGAAATTAAAAGTCTGACGCGCTATGCGGTTAGTTTTGTTGTACCTCAAGGCGCATCAACAGGATATGTGAACGTGGAATCTATTTACGGAACAGGACAATCTACTTTCAGGTATATGGAAACAGAGGGTATCCTGTTTGATTTTGATGAGGATGGAGATGAAGCCATTGCCGATGGTTATAATACATGGGGAATGGAGACCAATATTGGGTCAGATATGGTCCCTTCGTTAGATGGAGATTATTTGATATTTAGTGGCTCATTAGATAATGGGGTATGGAAGAATGATTTCCTTTTCACTTATTGGCCGAAGGGAGATGCACAAGTTCCTTATTTAAATACACTTGTTGATTTTGATGATTTAAGTAATCTGCAACTGAAATTTGAAGTGAATGTTCCTGTTGCATGGAGTGCATGTGCCTTGCAGATTATGTTGACTACAAATGAGGATGTGTGTGCCGATGCTCCTAATGATGCCGCTTATATTTCTAATAATGAATTTCCTCGTGCTTTATGGATTCCTTGGCAATCGGAAGGTACTTACACGACTACTGGTTGGACTACAGTAACTATACCTTTGTCTGATTTCTGCTATAATCCTACAGGTATAGCTGTTTCTCCTTTATCGTCAACAGATATTACAGGTTTAACTCTATTTGTATGGAGTGGAGGAGTAACTGGAACAGCTTGTACCCCGACTATCTGTATAGACAATATTCGAGTGGTTCCCATTTATTAATAAAAAAAGAAATGAACAATGAAAACAAATAGATTATCAGTGCTTTTCCTAGCAGGAGCACTTATTCTGACAGGCGTTTCTTTTACTTCTTGCCTGAAAGGGGATGATATAGATACGAACCAGTATACGGGAGGTATCAGCCTGAATGTGTTCGGTCCGTCTCCGGTAGCCCGTGGTGGTGAATTAAGATTCCTGGGAAGTGGTATGAATCAGGTGACAGCAGTGGTTATTCCCGGTTGTGACGATATTACAGATATTAAAGTAATCAGTGATACGGAAATCCGTATCACTGTGCCTCAGGAAGCTGAACCGGGATTGGTTACGTTGAAGGCACCTGGTGGAGATATTACCACAAAGACGAAATTGACTTATATTGAAACAATTTCATTGGAAAGTCTCACTCCATCTTCTGTTAGACCAGGGGATGAACTCACGATTACAGGAGAATATCTGAATCTGATTCATGAGGTGATTTTTGCCAATGAAGTGACTGTGGCGGAAGAAAATTTTACGGTACATGACCGTAATACGATTAAGTTGATTGTTCCTGAGAAGGCACAAACCGGTAAAATAATCTTGTCTGACGGGGAAGAATTGCCGAACTTGATTTATTCAGAAGACGAACTGCAGGTTGTTTTGCCCTCTGTAGCAGAAGTAATAAATCAGGAAAATGCAAAGCCAGAGGATGTGATTACGATAAGTGGTGAGAATTTGGAGTTGGTAACCAAGGTACTTGTTCCTGGTAATCCGGAGAATATTGAGGTGGCATTTGAACTTAGTGCGGACAATCAGCAACTGATATTTGCCTTGCCTGCCGATGCGGCGGATGGAGATGTGATAATGTTGCCGGCTTCAGGCGTAGAGATTGTGGTTGTGCATTTAAGTATGGCAAAACCTGAAGTCTCAACTGTTTTTGATGCAGAAGTACTGGGTGGACAGGAAATCACACTGAATGGAAATAACTTGGATTTGATAACTGGAGTGACTTTCCCTGGAGTGAGTGATCCTGTGATTCCTACTTCATCTTCTGCAACAGAACTGAAGGTTGTTGTTCCGGAGGCTGCCGTAAGTGGTACAATTGTACTAAACTTAAAGAATGGAGATGTGATGGAGGGTCCTGTATTGGCAGTGAAGACGAAGTGTACTGTGGTAAATTTACCTACAGAAGTACAGGCTGGAGCTACATTGGAACTTAATGTGGAAAATGGAGAACAGTTGACTGGTGTAGAGGTGAATGGCAGCAGTGTTGAATACTCATTGCAAAATTCCATATTGTCGTTTACTTTACCGCAGGAGTTGACGGGTAGTGTAACGTTGAAATTGATATCTGGCGAGGTCTTTGTTACTTATAATATTTCTGTCGTTTCATTGGGTACTCTGGTTTATGGAGAATCTAAAGTCCTGGGATCGTCATGGAGTGATTATGTATACTTGGAGTCTTCTGTCTTTACGGGAGCTACGGTGGGACAGGTTATAACGGTGGTTGTGTCTAATGTACAAGCGGATGCGCAAGGAGCATTTAAGACTACAAGTGATGGCTGGCCAGCTATTGCTGAGGGATATGAATATTTTCCAATCTCAGGTAATTATAGCTTGGAAATTACTCAGGATATACTTACGAAGTTACAATCTACTGGTTTGGTGATTGGCGGAGTGAATTATACAATCGAATCAGTTTACATTAAATAATTAAGGTATGACAAAAGTTTATATATATCTTATGATGGTGGCCACATTATTTGCCACACTTTCATGTTCTACAGATGTGGAACACGAAATCACACAGGTAGCATCGCCCGTGTTGGTATCTTCTACTCCCGCTTCAGATGCTGCTGGCGTAGAACTAGGAGAAATTACAATTAGTTTGACGTATGATAAAAATGTGTTTTTTGCATCTCAAAACAAAGATTTGTTATCTATCTCAAATGATGGAAGTATAGTCAGTGCCGATGTGATAGGTTCAAGTCCTACGCTTGTAGTAGTAGCAAATTGTCCTTCTAGAAATACGACTTATACTCTTTCCATTCCGGAAGGCTTAGTAACAGGACCTAATGCAATGCCTGCACCGGCTGTAGAACTGAGCTTTACGACTCAAGTGGTAGATGCGGCTGTCAATACACTCACAGCAGAGGCTCAGAAAGTATATGATTTTCTGGTAGAGACGTATGAGCAGAAAACAATCTCAGGTACGATGGCACAAGTCAATTGGAATACGGATGAGGCTGTACAAGTAAACACCTGGACAGGTAAATATCCGGCATTGAACTGCTTTGATTATATTCATCTGTATGAATCCGGTTCAACTTGGATTGACTATGGAAATATTTCTCCGGTTCAAGACTGGTGGAACAATGGAGGTCTGGTAGCAGCCATGTGGCACTGGAATGTTCCTAAATCGGAGGGTAGCAGTGAGATGTCTTTCAATATGGAAGGAAATAGTTTCAATATTGACAATGCTTTCACGGAAGGTACTTGGGAATATAATGTGGTGAATGATGATTTGGCGAAAGTGGCAGGTTATTTGAAACTTTTGAAAGATGCCAATATCCCGGTAATCTGGCGTCCGTTGCATGAAGCGTCAGGTGGCTGGTTCTGGTGGGGCAAGAATGCCGACAGCTTCAAGAAACTCTGGATAAAGATGTTTGATTATTTCAAAGCACAGGGTTTGAATAACTTGATTTGGGTGTGGACCTCGGAAACGGGAGATGCTGACTGGTATCCGGGTGATCAGTATGTGGATATTGTTGGTCGTGACTTGTACGGTAAAACGGCAGCAGAATGTGTCTCTCAATATCAGGCTATTGCAGAAGAATATAATGATAAGATGGTGACGTTGAGTGAATGTGGAGCTTATCTTGATACGAATACCACATTGGGGACAATTTCGGAGCAATGGAATGCAGGTGCCAGATGGTTGTGGTTTATGCCTTGGTATGACAGTAACGGACAGTCTATTCCGTATGTGGGTGAAGCATGGTGGCAGGATGCCATGTCGCAGGATTATGTGATTACCCGTGACCAACTTCCTTCTTTTAAGTGAAACTGAGTTATGGCAAGGAATAGGAACATTTTTTCAAGAGGAAGAAACGTATAGGTATATGTTAAGATTGTATCATCCTATCGGATAAAATGTTCCTATCTTTGCTAATGTGGAACGATAGAACTAATTATTATGAAAATATCGAATTTTCTTTTATCGATCATGGCTTTTGGACTTGGAATGACGGCTTGTGGTGGTCAATCGGAAAACAGGTTGACATTGAGAGAACAAACCTCAGAGGCATCTGCTATGCTGGAGATCTTTACTAAATTACCGCAGCAAAGACAATTCATGTTTGGGCATCACGATGATCCGGTGTACGGCATTGGTTGGGATGGCGACTCTGCGCGAAGCGATGTGAAAAGTGTATGTGGTGACTATCCAGCCATGATGTCCTTTGATTTGGGACGTATTGAAATTTATGGGGATAAGAACTTGGATAATGTATCTCTAGACCGTATCCGGCAAGAAGTTGTGGCGCAATATGAACGCGGAGGAATGTCGTCTTTCAGCTGGCACGTGGATAATCCGGTAACGGGAAAAGATTCATGGGATGTGAGTGATTCAACAGTTGTGAAATCTGTATTGCCTGGAGGAGTAAATCATGATAAGTTTATGGGTTGGCTGGATAAAGTGGCCGACTATCTGAACTCAATACAAACTCCGGAAGGAGTAAAGGTACCAGTCCTTTTCCGTCCGTGGCATGAGCATACGGGAAGTTGGTTCTGGTGGGGACAAAATCTTTGCTCTACGGAAGATTATAAAGCACTTTGGCGGATGACGTACGAACGTATGCAGGAAAAGGGAGCTACCCAGCTGTTGTATGCTTATTCTCCGGGTACGGAGCCTAAGGACTCTGTGGAGTATCTGGAGCGTTATCCGGGTGATGACATTATCGATTTGATAGGAGTAGATGCCTATCAATTTGACAAAGAGGCTTATGTGAAGAGTTTAGATAATGCACTTACCATCATGTCGCAGGTAAGTAAAGCACATAAAAAGGTGATGGCTGTAACCGAAACAGGTTATGAAACAATTCCTGATTCGGTATGGTGGACTCAGACCTTGATGCCGGTAATAGAGAAGTATCCGATAAGTTATGTGCTGGTATGGAGAAATGCACGTGAAAGAGAAAATCATTATTATGCGCCTTATCCGGGGCATTCGTCGGCAGATGATTTTCTGAACTTCTATAACGATTCACGCACATTGTTTGCGGGAGATATGAAAAATGTAAAATGAAATAAAAATATAAATTGATATGAGTACTTTTGAAGATAAGGTAAAAAGATTGTTCGCTCAGCATGAAGAGTTGATTACTCGAAAGAATGAGCCTGTTGAAACCACCAACGGTGTGTACACTCGTTATAAATATCCGGTAGTAACCGCTGCTCATACACCGATTTTCTGGCGTTATGACTTGGATGAGAAAACCAATCCTTACTTGATGGAGCGTATCGGAATGAATGCAACGATGAATTCAGGAGCTATCAAGTGGAATGGAAAGTATATATTGGTAGTACGTGTGGAAGGTGCCGATCGTAAATCGTTCTTTGCGGTGGCTGAAAGTCCGAATGGGGTAGATAATTTCCGTTTTTGGGATTATCCTGTTACCATGCCCGATGATGTGATTCCGGCTACAAATATTTATGATATGCGTCTGACAGCACATGAAGATGGTTGGATTTATGGTATCTTCTGTGCAGAACGTCATGACGATAATGCACCCGCCGGTGATTTGTCTTCAGCTACAGCTACGGCAGCTATTGCCCGTACAAAAGATCTGAAAACCTGGGAACGTCTGCCGGACTTGAAGTCGAAAAGCCAGCAGCGTAACGTAGTGCTGCATCCGGAGTTTGTGAATGGCAAATATGCTTTTTATACTCGTCCGCAAGATGGATTCATTGATGCTGGAAGTGGTGGAGGTATCGGCTGGGCTTTGGTAGACGATATTACGCATGCGGAAGTGACAGAAGAAAAGATTATTGACTGCCGCTATTATCATACGATTAAAGAAGTGAAGAACGGTGAAGGTCCTCATCCTATCAAGACTTCCAAAGGATGGCTACATCTGGCACACGGTGTACGTGGTTGTGCAGCTGGCTTGCGCTATGTGCTTTACATGTATATGACTTCATTGGAAGACCCCAGTAAGTTGATTGCTGCTCCGGGTGGATATTTTATGGCTCCGGAAGGGGAAGAACGTATTGGTGATGTATCAAATGTGTTGTTTACCAATGGCTGGATTGCAGATGAAGATGGAAAGGTGTTCATTTATTATGCCTCTTCCGATACACGTATGCATGTGGCCGTTTCTACAATTGATAAGTTGGTGGATTATTGTATGAATACGCCACAGGATGGCTTGACTACTACAGCTTCGGTAGAAACACTGAAAAAATTAATTGATAAAAACCTGAAATTGATGAAATAATAAAAAAGTAAGTACTGCTATGATAAAACTCACGGAAAAGATTGGCTACGGATTTGGGGATATGGCTTCCTCCATGTTCTGGAAATTGTTTGGAGCCTATTTGATGATATTCTATACGGATGTGTTCGGACTACCGGCGGCAATGGTGGGTACCATGTTTTTGGTGACACGTATCTGGGATTCAGTGTTTGACCCGATTGTGGGGGTAATTGCCGACCGTACTTCCAGCCGATGGGGGAAGTTTCGTCCGTATCTGCTATATCTTGCAGTTCCGTTTGGTTTGATAGGAGTACTTACTTTTTATACACCTCCTTTCGGTGATGTAGGGAAACTGGTGTATGCGTATATCACTTATTCGTTGATGATGATGGTGTATTCTGGCATTAACGTACCTTATGCTTCATTGTTGGGAGTGATGAGCCCTAACCCGTCAGAGCGTAATACCTTATCTACTTACCGTATGATGTTTGCTTACTTGGGTAGTTTTATTGCTCTGTTGTTGTTCATGCCGATGGTGAACTGGTTTAGCGGGCATAGCAAGGAGTTGAGTGACCAGCAGTTTGGTTGGTTCATGGCCGTGGTGGTGATTGGGGTGATGTGTGCCCTGCTGTTTTTAGGTTGCTTTGCCTGGACAAGAGAACGGGTAAAGCCGATTAATGAGAAGAAAACTTCTTTGAAGGAGGACATTAGGGATTTGTTTCATAATAAGCCTTGGTGGATTTTGTTTGGAGCTGGAGTAGCGACATTGGTATTTAACTCTATCAGGGATGGAGCAGCGGTGTATTACTTCAAGTATTTTATTGTGGAAGATGAATATCGTACTGTTTCACTGATGGGGGTATCCTTCGTGTTGAGCGGTTTGTATCTTTCTGTAGGGCAGATTGCGAATATTGTAGGTGTAGTCTTGGCAGCTCCTATGAGTAATAAGATTGGAAAGAAAAAGACTTTTGCACTTTCCATGCTGGTAGCTTCGGTATTAAGTGTGATATTTTTCTGGTTTGACAAGGAGGATTTGACATTGATTTTTGTATTTCAATGTCTGATAAGTGTATGTGCCGGTAGTATCTTCCCGTTGCTCTGGTCAATGTATGCCGATTGTGCCGATTTCTCAGAACTGAAAACAGGGAACCGTGCTACGGGATTGATTTTTAGTGCTTCATCCATGAGTCAGAAATTTGGATGGGCCATTGGTACGGCGGTGACCGGATGGCTGTTGTCTTTCTTTGGCTTTCAGGCTAATGCCGTACAGAGCGAAGAAACCATCCATGGCATCAAAATGTTCTTAAGCTTGCTTCCGGCTGCAGCTGCATTTATTTCGATAGTCTTTATTGTCTTCTATCCGCTGGGAGAACAGAAGATGAAAGGTATAATGGAACAGTTAAACTTAAAGAGAGAATTAAAAGATGAAGAATGAGAAGATAAATCAGCTCTGCGTGGAGGTGAAGGCAGAACTGGAACAGAATATACTTCCGTTTTGGATGAAAAAGATGACCGATTGTGAACATGGTGGATTCTATGGGCGTATTACCGGAAAGGATGTATTGGAGGTATCTGCATCGAAGGGAGCCATCCTGAATGCACGTATCTTGTGGACTTTCTCAGCAGCATACCGTCTGCTTCATAAAGAGGAGTATCTGGAAACGGCTACACGTGCCAAACGTTATTTGATTGATCATTTCTATGACACAGAGTTTGGGGGTATTTATTGGGAACTGGATTGTGAAGGGAATCCACTTGATACCAAGAAGCAGATTTATGCCATTGGCTTTGCCATTTACGGGTTGAGTGAGTACGCGCGTGCGACGGGAGATGCGGAAGCCTTGGATTATGCTTGCCGGTTGTTTGAGGTAATTGAAAAATATAGTTTTGATGCAGAAAAAAACGGCTATCTGGAAGCTTTGACGCGCGACTGGCGTCCGATAGAAGATATGCGTTTGAGCGATAAGGACGAGAATGAGAAGAAGACGATGAATACGCACTTGCATATTCTGGAGCCTTATACAAATCTTTATCGTGTATGGAAAGATGAACGCCTGAAGAAGCAAATTGTCAATCTGGTCAATTTGTTTTTAGAGAAGATATTGGATGCCAAAACGTATCATCTGAATCTGTTCTTTGAAGATGACTGGACTAATAAGTGTCAGATAGTATCTTACGGACATGATATTGAAGCTTCGTGGCTGATACATGAGGCGGCACTGGTAGTAGGTGATCAGGATTTGTTGAGAAAGGTGGAACCGGCTATTGTGAAAATTGCTGAGGCGGCAGATGAGGGGCTGAATCCGGATGGCAGTATGATTTACGAGGACTTTGTCAGCAAAGGAAAAATTGACCGTGAGCTGCACTGGTGGGTTCAAGCTGAAAATGTGGTAGGACATGTGAATCTTTTTCAGCATTTTGGCGATGAAGAAGCATTGCAAATCGCATTGCGATGCTGGAATTTCATTCAAACGAAATTAGTGGATAAGTTGCATGGTGAATGGCATTGGAGTTTGTATGCGGATGGTACCATTAATATGAAGGATGATAAGGCTGGCTTCTGGAAATGCCCTTATCATAACGGCCGTATGTGCATGGAGATTCTGGAACGTTTCTCCTGAGCTGGAAAAATAGAATCTCCTTTAATGGAGACAACTTATGGGTAATAAGAAGGATAACAAAAAACGCCTTGATGTAGAAATGCATCAAGGCGTAAATGTAAAAACGTGATACGTTTTTATTATTTGATAAGCCTATGTAAGCGAGTCAGGAATTCATCTGCTTCGTTCATGCTCAGGCAGAGCGGCGGAAGCAAACGGATGACGTTGGTACCGCTAACACCGGTAAATACTTTTTCTTCGAAAAGTAATTTTTGGCGGAGTTCCTTGATGGGCTCTTCAAATTCCATTCCAATCATCAAACCGCGACCGCGTACTTCTTTGATTCCTTTGAAGCCTTTCAATTCTTCCAATAGGTGAGTACCTACTTTGGCCGCATTTTCAACCAGATTTTCTGCTTTCATCACATCTAGTATAGCGATAGCTGCTGCACATGCCAGATGATTTCCACCGAAAGTGGTTCCTAACTGTCCATATACCGGGGTGAATTTTGGACTAATCAGTACACCGGCCATCGGGAATCCGTTGCCAATGCCTTTAGCTACGGTAATCATGTCAGGGCGTACGTCATTGTACTGGTGAGCAAAGAATTTACCGCTTCTTCCGTAACCCGACTGGATTTCATCCAGAATCATGACGGTATTGGTTTCGTCACACGTCTGGCGAATGGCTTTCATGAACTCAGTAGTAGGGAGCTGAATTCCTCCTACGCCTTGGATGCCTTCAATGATGACTGCACATACATCGCCTTTGGCCAGTTCGGCTTTCAGCGCTTCTGTGTCGTTCAGCGGCAGGTATGTCACGTGTCCGTTGTCATTTATGGGAGCAATGATTTTCGGATTGTTGGTTACTTCTACTGCCAGTGAAGTACGTCCGTGGAAAGCTTTGGCGAAAGAAATCACACGTGTACGTCCGTTATAGAAAGATGCCAGTTTCAATGCATTTTCGTTGGCTTCTGCTCCAGAGTTGATTAAGAAAAGCTGATAGTCATCATAACCGCTGATGGCTCCCAGACGGTCGGCTACTTCCTGCTGTAATTTGTTGATTACAGAGTTGGAATAGAATCCCAATGTAGCTACTTGTTTGCTGATGGTTTCCACATAGTGAGGATGTGCGTGACCGATGGAGATAACGGCATGTCCTCCATAGAGGTCAAGGTATTCCTGACCTTTGTCGTCCCATACGTGGCAGCCTTTTCCTTTTACGATGTTTACATCGAACAAAGGATATACGTCGAATAACTTCATATTAATTAAGAATTAAGAATTAAGAATGAAGAATTGGAGCTGAAGTCTTTTCGCTTCTTATTCTTCACTTTTCTTCATTAATTTGTTTTTTACAGTCCTGATGGAAGATACAAGTAGGGCTATAAGTTCACCGCAATCGTTCTCCATACTGATAAAGGACACTTCATTTAAATAGTGCGAGTCGTGAAGCAAATTGAGCCAGTAATCTGTTTCGTTTGCTTCCTTTAATGCCACACTTAATTTATTGACAAAGTCGGCTTGGCTTTGTGCAAATTCCGATTCGCGTATTAATGCTCCGATAGCTGTTCCAGAACGAAGAATTTGTTTGCTTAACACGAATTCTCCTTTTTGCTCTCTGAGATATTTATTCATGCCTACGATACGTAATGCAAAATCATAGCTTCTAGTATGTAACAATGAATCTTCTCTCTGGCGTGAATTCTTCATTCTTCGTTCTTCATTTTTCATTAATTAAAATGCGCTCGGTTTCAGTTTCAGTCCTACTGTTTCTTCCAGATTGAACATCAGGTTCATATTGTGTACAGCCTGACCGCTGGCTCCTTTCAGCAGGTTGTCAATGCAAGAAATGATGAGTAGCTTGTCACCATGCTTTTCCAGGTGAATCAAGCATTTGTTGGTGTTGACTACCTGCTTCAGGTCGATATTCTTGTCCACGATGTGGGTGAAAGAATCTTCTGCATAGTACTCTTCGTACATTTTCACAATCTCTTCCAGCTCTACCTTGGTCTTTACTACGATAGTGGCAAAAATACCACGGGCAAAGTCACCTCGGTAAGGAATGAAATCGATTTCTGAATGGAAGCTGTTCTGCAGCTGTTTCAGTGACTGTTTGATTTCTGGCACATGCTGGTGTGAGAACGGTTTGTAGATGCTGAGGTTGTTGTTACGCCAGCTGAAATGACTCGTAGCACCTGGTTTTACACCTGCTCCGGTACTTCCGGTAATGGCGTTTACCATTACGTCGTCGTTCAACAGCAAATGCTTGGCCAATGGCAGAAGTCCGAGCTGAATGCATGTAGCAAAGCATCCCGGGTTAGCCACGTGCTTGCTTTGGCAGATAGTGCGGCGGTTCAGTTCTGGCAGACCGTATACAAAGTCATGGTCGTCCGATTTGATGCGGTAGTCCATGGACAGGTCGATGATTTTCAAATCTTCCGGTACATTATGACTTTCCATGAATTTCTTTGTATCGCCGTGAGCTGTACAGAAGAACAATACATCGATGGTATCGAGTGGAAGCTCATCTGTAAACACTAAATCGGTTTCTCCATACAGGCCTTCGTGTACATCAGTAATCTTGTTGCCCGCATTGCTGGAGCTGTTGATAAATGCAATCTCTACATCCGGATGATTAAGCAGCAGGCGAATCAGTTCGCCTGCCGTATATCCTGCGCCTCCTATAATTCCTGCTTTTATCATACGTCAGCTTCGTCTTTATGGTTTGCATAATAGGCACGAAGCGGAGTGGACAACACCTTGATGAAGCCTTTAGCGTCTTCTGCAGTCCATCCTTTCTGCATTTCTCCGTATTCGCCGAACTTGTTCTTCACGAGGTCATCTTTTGATTCAACTCCTACAGTAGAGAATCCGTACGGACGAAGTTCCAGAATAGCAGTTCCATTGACGTTACGCTGTGATTCGGTCAGCATGGCTTCGATGTCGCGCATTACCGGTTCCAGGTACTGGCTTTCGTGAAGGAACATACCGTACCAGTTGGCTACCTGGTCTTTCCAGTATTGCTGCCATTTACTCAGGGTATATTTTTCCAGGAAGCGGTGAGCACCGATAATCAGCATCGGAGCTGCAGCTTCGAATCCTACACGGCCTTTGATACCGATGATCGTATCACCCACATGCATATCACGACCGATACCGTAGGCTGCACCAATCTCTTCTACTTTCTGGATGGCTTTAATCTTATCGTCGAACACTTCACCGTTTACGGCATACAACTCACCTTTCTTGAATTCCAGTTTCAGTTGTTCGCTGCCAGTTTTGGTTATCTGTTTCAGGTAAGCACTTTCCGGCAATCCCTGTGCAGAATCCAGGATTTCACCACCGCAGATAGAAGTTCCCCAGATACCTACGTTGTATGAGTATTTCAGTTTAGTGAAATCTGCTTCAAAACCATTTTCCTTCAGGTAGTTGATTTCATATTCACGGCTCAACGCCATGTCACGTGTCAGGGTAATGATTTCCACTCCCGGAGCCATTACCAGGAAAGTCATGTCAAAACGCACCTGGTCGTTGCCGGCACCAGTAGAACCGTGAGCAATGGCATGAGCTCCGATTTCGTTGGCATAACGGGCGATGGCCAATGCCTGGAAGATACGTTCAGAACTTACAGAAATAGGGTAAGTACCGTTACGCAGTACGTTTCCGAATACCATGTATTTCAGGCTCTTTTCGTAGTATTCCTGTGTTACGTCAAGAGTCACATATTTCACAGCTCCCAGTTTATACGCATTTTCTTCGTTCTTTTTTAACTGTTCCGGGCTGAAACCACCGGTATTGGCGCATGCTGCATATACTTCATATCCTTTTTCCTTTGCCAGATACATTACGGTAAAGGAAGTGTCCAATCCGCCGCTGAAAGCAACGACAACTTTTTTCTTTTCTTCCATGGTGCTTATCTTTATATCGTGAAGCTTTTCGCCTGTATGAGTTCAGGAGAAAACCTCGCTTGAGATTATTTTTGTATTTAGAAATTGTTTATTTTATCGTCTGTGTGCAAAGCCGGATCATAAAGCATGGCTGTGCAGATACAGAATTTACGGTTTTTCGCCATCAGGATTTCGTGGTTGATACATCCTTCACATCCTTTCCAGAATGAGTCATCGTCGGTCAACTCGTTGAAAGTGACAGGTACGTATCCCAGCTCTGTATTCATTTTCATGACCGCAGCTCCTGAAGTCAGACTGAAGATTTTGGCTTTCGGCCATCGCAGACGAGCCAAAGTAAAAGAGGCATGCTTGATACGCTTAGCCAGTCCGCATCCTCTGTATTTCGGATGAACAATCAGTCCGGAAGTAGCTACGTACTGCTTGTTTCCCCATGATTCGATGTAAGTAAATCCGGCAAAATCATCTCCGCACAGTGCGATGATGGCTTTTCCTTCTTTCATCTTGGTAGCTACGTATTCGTGTGTACGTTCGGCAATACCCGTACCGCGAACTTTGGCTGCTTCTCTAATCGTGTCCAATATTGTGTCAACGTAAACCTCGTGTGAGGCGTCGGCTACCATTACATCAATTTGTTTAGTAGGTTCCATTTTTTATTCTTATCAGTTAGAGTTGGTTTATATTCGGTATAATGTTGGCAAGAGCATGCTTGACTTCTGTACGCGTACAATTTTCGCGAATCACCAGCATGATGGTGTCGTCGCCGGCAATGGTACCGATGATTTCATGGAAATTGTGCATGTCAATGTCGTATGCCAGACTGCTGGCATATCCCGGGCGAGTCTTGATCACAGCGATGTTGTGGGAGAATTCAATGGAGATGAATCCGTTGTGACGCAGCATTTCGCTAGCTTTTTGCGGCTCTGTCATGCGCTTGTACATGGTATTGTTGGGGAGTACATATACATAGTTCCCGTTCATGCTGGCAGCTTTGGCTACCTTCAGTTGCTTCAAGTCGCGCGACAGGGTGGCTTGTGTCAATTGGAATCCTTCTTTTGTCAACTCCTGCAAGAGTTCGTCCTGACTTCCAATCTCCTTGCTGGAGATAATCATTTTGATTGAATCAAGTCTGCTATTCTTGTTCTTCATTGTATAATTATTCTTTTACGGCTGCAAAAATACGGATATATTTTGAATATCATGCATAAATTCTTACTTTTTTGTGTGTTTATTCTGAAAAATGCATGAATATAATGAATAAATAACCATTGTGAATTTTATTTTGTATTTTTGTGCACGTTAATTACAGAGACAAAGAATCATGAAGACCACATGGCTACAGGCAGAAAAGGATCCGATGGGAGCTGCCATATACGATTACTTCAAGAATGGAAAAGCTGGAAAGTTAAGAGTTTTTTCTTCGCAGTTTGAGGAAGATGAAATTCCAGTGAGTGAATTATTCCGTACGTATGAACACATGCCCTTGCTGGAACAGACTGCATTGGATATGGCTCAGGGAAAGATTTTAGATGTAGGAGCAGGCAGTGGCTGTCATTCCTTGGCTTTAAAGCAAATGGGAAAAAAGTCTGTGGCCATTGATATTTCTCCTCTGTCGGTAGAAGTCATGCAGGCACGTGGACTGGATGCCCGTCTGGTTAATCTGTTCGACACGCATTTCGTCGAACGCTTCGATACCATTCTGATGCTGATGAACGGCTCGGGAATTATCGGTCGGGTAGAGAATTTCGGTGATTTCTTCCAGCGGATGAAGCTGTTGTTGAATCCTGGTGGCTGTATCTTAATGGATTCAAGCGATTTGAGATACCTGTTTGAGGAGGAAGACGGAAGTTTTGTCGTTGATTTGGCGGGCGATTATTACGGTCAACTGGATTTCCAGATGCAATATAAACAAATAAAAGGAGAAGCATTCGACTGGTTGTATGTGGATTTCAACACACTGAGTCTGTATGCTTCTCAATATGGATTCAAAGCAGAGCTGGTGAAGGAAGGCAGTCATTATGACTATTTGGCCAAACTTACCTTGTAGCCCTTTGCTTCTTTTTCAACCATAAATAATACCCGCTGAGTGGAAGTACGCCTCCGATAAAAGCTGCCAGGAAATAGAGTATCTTTGTATAGATACCTCCCCAGCTTCCGGTGTGGAAGGCATAGAACCAGCCTTTCAGTTTCTGTGCGCGAGGCACTTCCGCATAGGTTGTGGTTTCTGTAATCTCTCCGTTCTTCGGATTGAATTTCAGGATATCCGTACGGCGTAATTGCTGTCCCTGGATAACTTGTATCTTTTTCTCTTCTATACGGAGCGAAGTATAGCCGGTGTATTTTGCCTGTACTTCCTGGATTGCCTTGTCCCAAGTCGTATAATCGGTTTGTTTCTTGCCTTCTTTCTTCGCACGTGCGTTGCTTTCGTTTGGTGGAAGGGAGGTTCCGTGAGTTTGGGTCTGCTTCGAAGTGTTTCCTCCAAAAAGTCCGTAAGCAAACGAACGATACCAGCCAAACGACCAGGTGAGCCCGGTAAGTGCCATGACCAGCAGGAAGAGGGTAGAATAGAAGCCCAACGCCACATGACTGTCATACCAGAAACGGCGCCATCCTTTGCGGCATGAAACCTTCAGTCGGTTATTTAACGCTTTACGGGTGCGAGGCCACCAGATAACAAGACCACTGACAAGAATCACGACCATCAGCAGGGTGGAGATGCCGACTATCATTTTCCCTACAGAGGAAGCTCCTTTTTGCGGTGGAGGGTTCAGCAGCCAGCGATGCAGTTTCCGCATAGTTTGAAAAAAACTGTTTCCTTCTATCCATCCGTTCACCTCTCCCGTGTACGGATTCACACTCAGACTTTTTCTGCCTGCGTTTTTGAAAGTCACCGTAGCTGCCTCATCGGCTTTTCCTGAATATTGCAGTGAGGTTAGCTTGAGTGAATCGGCGGTCTGCTCCTTTATGCGTGCAATCAGTTGTGAAGGTGGAAGAACGGCAGCGTTCCCTTCTGGAACGCTTACCTTATATAGATGGGGGTTACACGCCTGAGTGATTTCCTTTTCGAATACCAGTGTAGCTCCCGAGAAACAAATAATGGAAAGAATAATTCCCACTGGAATAGAAAGCCAGAGGTGTATTTTCCCGAATAATTTTCTCATTTCTAAATGTTATTGTTGAGTTAATGCAATTTTACCTACTGTTGTAATTTCATCGGCTTCCACTTCCAGTCCTTTTACAGCCTCTCCTGTTTGAGGATTGATTTTATAGAATGTGGGAGTGGCTCCTTCTTCGGTAGTCAGTACCGGGATGTAAAAATACTGATTTTCCAAATAAGGGGAATTTCCGAAAGAAGAAATCAGGTTCATGTCAGGCAATCCTGTAATAGGAATCAGCTTCTTTTCGCTGGCTTTGAATATCACCAGTTCATTTTTAGGTGCATTAGTTCCTAGTGTGGCTACTTCTTCAATGCTGCATCCGTAATTATTGAGCAGGAAATAATCGCCACCTACGTGCCAGCAGCGGAACAACGGATGGCCGCTCGCACCGCTCATCGTTTCCAGGTTGCAATAATACTCATCGAAGGCAGTACTTCCAGCAGGGATGCGCACGACACCAGAAGGAAGTGTACCTTGTACCTTTGCCTTTAAGTTGGCATCAGCCGCAGGCTGGGTAGCCGTACGTCCATATCCTCCTGAAAATACATACAAGTTTCCGTCATCGTCGCTCCAGATGGTCTGGTAGTACTGAGAACGCATGCGTCCGCAGGCAAAACCAATCTTGTCTGTTGTCGCAATAACCGGTTCTTCATCAAAGTTGCTGCCGCTGTAAATGGCAATATAAGCATTATCCGGATATTGGGTAGAAGGAATCTGTCCTGCAGTATACTTACCGCTTCCTGAGCCGCCGGTACCGGTTGCCACATAATCCTGACTCAACACCTTATCGGGCCAGGTATTCACTCCGTAGTGACTCATACCCATGGGAATAATGGAGGTGTAGAGCTTTCCGTTGGCTTCCACAAATCCGGCCATGGTAACCTTTTCACCGTTCCCTAAGAAGTTCTCAGCTAAAATATCCTGCTGGTTGGTGCTGGTGGTACCGTTTTTGGCGTTCAGGTAGTTAAATAAAAAGCCTTGTGCTGCATTGCCTTTACCGTCAGTCTGCTTGGTGTCTCCGGTAGATACGGTAATCACATTGTCACCCCATGTGCCGTAGGTAGTAAAACGGTTGAATGTATAACTGTATTTTTTCTGCGGCACATTGTGGGTATCCAGATAGTAACAGCCTCCGGTACCTTGTGAGCCGTCGTTGTATTTGATTCCGAAAAAATAATTCTGGTCGTAAAAAATCCAGTAAGAAATCTGGTCTTGAAATTCCTTTCCGTTTTCAATGACTGAGATTTTGCCTTCGTCCAGACTTTCTGCCGTAAGCAGATAGGAAGTACCTCCTGCGGTGACCGGAATGACGTAGTTTCCCTTGAAGTTGTTGTGATTGCTGAAGGTTGGGTCATTTTCTTCGTTCTGACACCCCATGAACAGGCCTCCCATGCAGAAAGCGCCCAGTCCTAACATAAAGTTCTTTTTATTCATATACTTGTATTTATATTTTTATTGGTTTATTACTTTCCAAAATACACCCGGAATTTTCCATAAAATGCCCGTCCGGCTTTTTGCAGACTAAAGTTGTCATACAGTTTCTCATCGGTGAGGTTCCGGCATTCAAATGAAATGTTGTAACGTCCGTTCCGAATGCTGTATCCCAAGGAGAGATTATGGGAGATTTGCTGCGGCACCCGGATTTTAGTAGATGGGTCACCAAAGCTTTCCCAATACAACGGGAAGTCATGCTGGTAGAAACAATCCCATCCGAATGTGAGGGTATTCCCTTTCGCAAACAGGTTATGCCAGTAGAAGTTCATATCTACGTTTGCATACTGGTAAGGAATGTTCGGGATGCGCTGTCCGTACGTCAGTGCATTCTGTCCGCTGCTTGCTGCCCGTTTCTTTTCCTTGTCGCGGGTGTCAAGGTTGTTGAACGTACCTCCCATATTGAACCAGTTGCTGTAACTGTATCGCAAAGACACATTGAAACCTTTTGTCTCTACCCGGCCATGATTGGTGTAGCTTCCATAGCTGGTACCTCCTACGGTTGACAAGTCACGTTTGATGTAGTCTTGGGTATTACGGTAGATGATTCCTCCTTCCACATACAACCCGTGTTTGCCTAACTGCTTGTTGTAACTGGCACTCAGGTTCACGTTGTCACTACGTTCCGGTTTCAAGTCAGCTTTTCCCGCTTCAAGGTCACCGTCACCAAACAGTTCCTGTGTGCTGGGCATGCGCAGCGCCTTTTCGTAAGAGAGTTTCAACTGAATGGCTTTCCCTAAGAAATAGGTTCCGGCAGCTCCATATCCGAAAGAGCTGACACTTTGTGACACCCTCGTATCACTTCCTACATTGTTGTCGCTCAGCTGTACCGTTCCTTCACTGTAAGAATTGTAGTGCTTGCCGAAGACCGACAGATTCCATTTTTCAGAAGGCATCAGGCGATAAGATAACCCTGCAATGTTCTTCCGGCTTTTGGTAGGTTCATCATAATCTTCTAGTACGGAATTTTTCTCAATCAGACTTCGTCCTGTACGACGAAAAGTACTGAATACATTATTAAACGTAAACGAGTGCATTCTGCCCAGTCGGTATACCGCAGTAAGTGTGGTATTCCAGTTTGTATTGATTTGTTCACTGAACTGGTGATTCTGTTCGCCGGCAGTCGATCTGGGGATACGGTCACCCAGCCAGTTGTATTTGTACATCGCTGTATCCACGTTTGTCGTCAGGTTGTGGTTGTAATTGGCCGTAACCGTCACGTCCAGTCCTTTGGTGAAAAGATTCTGCTTGCGATATTCTACCGAAGGAACGATGGAATAGCCATGACGATGTTTCTTGCCGAATACGATTTCCTGGTACACTCCGTTCTGTATTTCTTTGTAGAAATGCGAGTAGGCTACATTAAACATCAGCCGGTCGGCCCAGCTTTTCCCGGTAACTCCGATTTTTCCGATGACCGCTTCGTTGTGGAATGTATCATTGAATCGTTTTACACGCTGTATGTTACTTTCATCGCTGACAGACGTATTGTTTTCGTGGTTGAACTCTTCCACCCAGTTATTGATATAGTAATTATTGTCTGAGTAATTCTGATACGCATTGATTTCGTATGTCAGTCCGTTTCTGAAACTCTGCCCGAAGTTTACATACGATTTATGCGTGTTGAACGAGCCGTATGAGTACGACGCATCCAGAAACCAGTTGCGCTTCTGTTTATTGGTTACAATGTTGATAACTCCACCTAATGCATCGGTACCGAACCCTACGGGTACCACACCTTTATATACCTCAATGCGCTCGGCAAAGTTGACCGGGATGTTATTCAGGTCGAAAGCTGTTCCTGCCCCTTCCTGTGGCACCCCGTCGATAAATACTTTTACATGCTTGCCGCTGAAGCCGTCGAGCATCAGCTGCATGTCCGATCCCACACCTCCAGATTCGCGCAGTTTCATTCCCGGAAGTTTCTGTAACGCTTCACTCAAGTTTTTGGTAGAATTCTGCAGTTCACGCGTATCTACAGCTACGGCATTAAAGGCCGAGCGCTTGATGCGTCCGACTCCGTTGGAAACGACTACGACTTCATCCAGCTCGGTGACTGAAGGCTTCAAGATTACATTTTGCTTGCTACGTCCGTCTGCCAGAATTTCCACTTCTTTTTCTACCGTCTCAAATCCGATGGCAGAAACGGTCAGTATATATTTCCCGGCGGGTGCTTTCAGATGATACAAGCCTTTTTCGTTGGTTGTACAGCCATATTGCGTACCTTTCAGGTACACCGTGGCGAAGTCAATGACACTCTTGTCCGAAGAAAGAACTTTTCCAGATAGTAACGAACGGCCTTGTGCAGAAAGAGATAAGACACAAGCACCCAATAACATAAAAAGTACACCCCATTTCAAATTTTCGCTTCCCCGCGAAAAAGATAAATTTCTCATTTACTGTAACTCGTATTTTTTGTTCAGGACTAATTTTCTGGGTGCAAAATTAAGGCGATTGTCCGGGTGGGGCAATCGCCAAATATGGGTAATTTAGACTATGTATAAATACCTATTTGTAGGTATTGTGTAGTTTGTCCTATAAAATGTAACGGGTTACGGTTAGAGAATTTGGACTGTTACAGGATATGGAAGTGCTTCAATGCCTGCATGATACCCTCTTCATCCACTGAGGTGGTGATATAATCGGCTGCAGCTTGTATGTGAGGAGCCGCGTTTCCCATGGCAATTCCCATACCTACATGTTTCAACATCGGAATATCGTTTCCGCCATCGCCGAAAGCCATGGTATCTTTCAGGTCAATGCCGTAATAAGCCAACATCTGGTCGATACCGTGACTTTTACTGTTTCCCCGTGCAATGATGTCGGCAAAGAGCGGATGCCAGCGCATGGGTTCACAATGAGTCAGCACCTTCCCAAATATTTCTTCGTCTTTCTCTTCGGGGAAATATCCCATGATTTGCAGAATTTCTTTCTCTCTTGCAGTTTCTATGGGACGGATTTCCGGAATGTCAATTTGAATCAGACGGGCAATCTCTCTGACAGCCTCATCCTCATGTGTCAGGAACCAGGTATTGTCGTGTACAAAAACAAACGGCATTTCCGGATGGTCATGCTGGTACTGAATGAGTCGTTCAATGTCTTCTTGCGGCACACAACCCTTGTAAATGTCTTCATGATTTGCTGTGAAGCAATGTGCTCCGTTCAGCGTGACATAACCGTCGAAATCCAGGTCACCTACGGCATCCATCATCAATGTCTTTGGACGGCCGGTGGCAATGAATACCTTAATACCTTTTTCTCTCAAAAGTCGCAGGGCTTCGCGGGTAGACTCCGGCACGGTGTGAGTCTGGAAAGAAACTAATGTTCCATCAATATCAAAGAATATCGCTTTTACCATTTTTCGTGTATTAAAAGTCCGTGCAAAGATAATGAATAAAGAAACAGGGGAAGAACAACTTTCTCTATTTATATTACGAAGTGCTAACACTCTTTTCCGATGTTCTGTACTAACTTTAGGAAGTCGTCCTTAGGAACAATTAGTTTGTTACGTGTTTTCAGGCGTATGTTGTAAACCGTCTGAGTTGAGCAGTGGAGAAATTCTGCAATCTTTACACTCTCGCTAATCCCCAATCGTACAAGGGCATAAATACGTAGCGTAGTATTTAGTTTTTCATCTTCTGTCAGGACAATCCGTTCTTCCGGTGCAAGTAACTGATTGAATTCCTCCACGAAAGAAGGATACACATGAAGAAAAATGGTATCAAAAGTGCGGTAGAACTCTTTTAGTTCGCTTTGTGTCATAGCTTGGTTGCTGGTTAAAGCTAAGGCCTCCTCATATTGATGTACTTTGAGCTTACATTTGAGCTTTCCTCTGAATTCATCTAGCAGGCTGATATAGTTAGAGCAAATGGAGAGTACATAAGCAATGCATTCTTCCTTCAACTGGTTGGATGCCTGTAATTTTAGGTTGGCTTCTTTTAAGCTGGTGTTTAGTTGCTGTTCTTTGTGATGGGCATGTTCCAAGTCTTTGTGTACTTTTGCCATCTCAGTAGCTTGTTCATTCAGTTGTTTGTTCGCCTGGTTTATCTGGATACGCGAACTATTTATTTTGCCAATCTGTTTCCATAATATGAAAATTGTGATGATTAGTGCTAGTGCCAGAATACCTAATAAGAAAACAGAAGTCCTTAACTTGGATTTTTGGTTTTTATCTAAGTTTTGATAAGCTGTTAAGATGTCATGCTGAATTTTAGAAATACTGACCAGACGTACACGATTGCAATATGACTGGGCAAGTTCCAGACATTTGGAAATATAAAGATAGGCACGTTCTATATTTCCTTCTTGAAATTCTATTTGTGCTAATTCTTCTAACGAAGCTATATCCTGATTGGCTGATTTTATATCTGCCAAAGCCGATAAGATAAGGTAATATTTAGCTTTATCTTTTATTCCTTGTTTTTGATAGATTTTAGATAGTAGGTAGGCATTCATGGCATCGTGTCGTGTGTCCATCTGCGATTTTTGAATGCTTGTTTCCAGTGTATCTTGGATACTGAAAAGTGAGTCTGTGTCAAATAACGCCAATCCTTGATACCATAAAGACATTTGTCCTTTTTCGGTATGCAAACATAAAGCAAGAGAATCTCTATACAATTGCTCTTGCCGGGCATAGTAATCTACTTGTTCACGTACGCTTTGAGGCACATGCTTACTCCAATCGATGGGGGCTGCTGCATATTGTAGAATATGTCCTGCTAAGAATATTTGGTGAGCATAATATTCAATTTTCAGATTAGGAGTTGTAATGTATGGGCGCAGTTGGGCCAAATCACTGGAAGCACTTAATACCAGTCCGGTGGAGGAAGCCATATACGTCTTATAGATTTTCCATAAGGTTTCTCGTTCTTTGTTTCCCATTTTTTGAGACAGCTCTAGATTTTTTTGTGCATAAATCAGGGCAGAATCTGCTTCAAAAGAGTTGTAGGCCTCGTAAAGCAGTTTGTTTATCCAGTATTTCTGCTCATTGTCTCTGGTAGATGCTTCATATTTATGAAGTTCAAGAATTTGGGCCTTTTTCTGCTGTACATACTTGGGATATTTTAATAAAGCAGCATCCAATTCAAGAAGGAGCTGCTCCTCATCTTGAATTTGAGGTTCAGAAAAGCAGGGAATAGTCCCTACGAAAAGTAGGGTGAACAAGATGAGGTATATTTTCATGTAGTATGGCATAGCGTAGGTTTGAACAGAGGCTAAAGTTACACAGATTTCTTGTAAGGCAAGAGGTTTTACGAGAAAAAGAATAAAAACGCTGTTTAAACATACTTGGAAGGCAGTTTAAACAGCGTGATAATGAGCTTTAATTCAGCTTTATGATAAACCTATGAAACCATTTGCAGATTATAACGCAGACACAGAGAAGTCTTTTGTCAACCCTTCTGCACTATTGGTCCCCACCCAAAGTGTGAAGTCACCAGGCTCTACAGTATAATTCATATCGTATCCCCAGAAAGCAAGCTCAGAGACTGGAAGACTCAATGATACCTGTGTAGATTCTCCTGCTTTCAGTGTGACACGCTGGAAGCGTTTGAGTTCCTTCACCGGACGGGTGACTGACCCAACCTTATCCTGTACATAAAGTTGAACCACTTCCGTTCCATCGTATTTACCCGTATTTTTTAGGGTGAAACTGATGGATAGAGTATCCTGTGCGGTCAATTTGTCTGATGCAAGACTCAGGTTACTGTATTCAAAAGTTGTGTAGGAGAGACCGTAACCGAAGGGGAAGAGAGGTGAGTTGCCTGCATCCAGATAGAAAGAGCGACATCCCACAGATGTCTGTCCTGCTTCTACAGGAATTTCATCAATCAGCATTTCAGTCGGATTGGCAGGACGGCCTGTCTTGTGCTGTGCATAATAGATAGGCACTTGTCCGCTCATGCGGGGGAAAGTTACCGGAGTTTTTCCGCTAGGGTTTACTTTTCCGAAAAGAATATCGGCTATGGCTGGTCCGCCCATTGTGCCTGGATGGAAGCTGTAGAGCACTGCATCCGAAACTTTTACTTCATCGGCAATGACCAGCTGACGTCCGGCCATTACTACCGTAACAACTGGTTTCCCAGTGGCAGCCAGTTCTTTGATAAGCTGACTTTGGGCTCCCTGCAGATTCAGATTGGCCAGGGAATGTGCTTCACCGGAAAGAATCGATTCTTCTCCGACAAATACCACCACAGCATCGGCCTGATGGGCTGCACTTACCGCACGAGCAATACCTGCCGTGTTCTTGTCACGGCTATATTCGAGTCCTTTTTCAAAGAGTACCTTAACCTTGTCGCCATACATTTTTTTGATGGCAATCAAAGGTGTTTGTGTATGTTCTTTTTCTCCGTCGAATACCCAGGTACCCATTTGCTCATAGGGCGCATCTGCCATAGGACCGATGACGGCCAATGTTTTTATCTTATCGGTAAACGGTAATGTCTGGTTCTCATTTTTCAAAAGTATGACTGACTGCTCAGCGGCTGTTTTAGCTGTTTGCAGATGCTTTTCGGCGTATTTTACAGTTTGTGGAGTTGCTACATAAGGATTGTCGAACAAACCTAAACGGAATTTCAGGCGTAGAATGTTGCGTACGGCATTGTCAATTGTCTCTATTGATACCTTGTTTTCGGCTATGGATTGTTTGAGGTTCTGGATAAATGTTTCACTCACCATTTCCATATCTACGCCTGCATTGACAGATTTTTCGGCTGCGTCCTTTCCGTCGGTGCAGAAACCGTGATTTACCATCTCAAGTGCAGAAGCCCAATCGGTTACAACTATACCGTCGTATTTCCATTCTTTACGAAGCACGTCCTTTAGTACAAAGCTGTTGGCTGTAGAAGGCACACCGTCATTGTCATTGAATGAAGTCATAAAGGTGGCACATCCGGCATCTGCTGCCGCTTTGAAAGGAGGAAGATATACATTTCTCAGCACACGCTCAGGTATGAAAGTGGAATTGTAATCCCTGCCTCCTTCTGCAGCTCCGTATGCAACGAAGTGCTTCGCACAGGCTGCAATGGCTGTAGGGTCATTCAGAGAATCTCCCTGATAGCCTTTTATCATGGCTGTTCCCATTATGGCATTCAGGTAAGGATCTTCTCCACAACTTTCCGCAATACGGCCCCAGCGAGGGTCACGCGACACATCAATCATCGGGGCAAAGGTCCAGCGGATTCCATCGGCTGAGGCTTCAATAGCTGCTACACGAGCTCCTTCCTTTACTACTTCAGGATTGAAAGTAGCTGCTTGTCCCAGTGGAATAGGGAAGATGGTTTTGTAGCCATGGATAACGTCGCGGGAAACAATCAATGGAATTCCCAGACGTGACTCCTCTACAGCAATCTTCTGAATCTTGTTTACTTCTTCTGGGTTTACCATATTCAGAATAGAACCTACTTCTCCTTTGCGTACACGCTTGGCCAGGTCTTCAAAATTCCATGGGCTGAGCTGGTTCATCTGACCTAATTTTTCTTCTAAGGTCATTTGATTTAGTAAGCTGTCTACTTTATTTTCGATAGCAGCATCTGCTTGGGGTTCTTTCTGCGACGAACAGCCTCCGATGCATACTGAAATCAAGGCTGTAATAATCAGTTTAATAGGTTTCATAAGATAGTTCATTTTATTTCTGGTACACTCTTATATAATCAATCTCAAATTGGGCGGGGAAACAAGAATCATCTACCCCCAGTTTACCGCCTAAGGTTCCTCCAATAGCCATATTGAGCTTGATTAGAAATGGAACATTAAAAGGCCAGGTCTTTTTGTCACCTTTTTGGTCATTTGCAAAAGTAAAGCATTGCTTTCCGTCGATATAACCGTGAATGTAATTAGGAGTCCATTCTAGTGCATAAATATGAAACTCCGATTGTACTCCTTTCACAAAATTGACAGAGGTTTTTTGGGTTCCTTTCATGTGGTTGTATTCTTCCATGTGCATGGTAACATGTACTGTGTCCGGGTGACTTCCTACATGCTCCATTATGTCCATCTCTCCATCCAAAGGCCATTGTTCAAAATCTTGCGGAAGCATCCAGAAAGCAGGCCATGTGCCTATTCCTATAGGGAGTTTCATTCTTCCTTCAAAATAACCGTATTTCCATGCCTGACGGGTGTTCATTCTGGCAGAAGCATATTTGTATCCGTCAATGGGCTGTTTGAGTAGTACGGTCTGGATAGCCAGACAGCCATTTTGAGTGAAGGCAACGGTATCATTACTGTTGCAGGCCGGCAGGTAATATTGTAGCTCATTGTTTCCCCATCCTCCTCCTCCGGTTTCATAATACCATTGGGTGGTATCAGGCAGTGCCTTTCCGTCCGATTCAAATTCATCGTTCCACACCAGCCGATATCCTTCAGGTACATAGCTGCTGTGTACAATTGGAGGTTGAGAGTCTGTAGTGGCTGCACATGCCCATAGGCATGTGCAGGCTACTATAATTAGCAATCGGTTTATCATGTTTAATCTTTCAGTAAGGGGTTACGTTCTTGTTCTTTCAATGGTATAGGCAGGTAGTAGTTGTTTCCTGTGAATTTACGTTCTTCGATCTGTTCGATAACGTATTCTTGCTGTCCGTTATTTTGTCTGTCGTATACCTTCATTCCTAAAATGGGCTGTTTGAGTACGTCTCCATCTTTCCAGCGGCGTAAATCATAGAAACGATGCTCTTCGAGAAGTAGTTCCAGTCTTCTTTCATTTTTAATCTTTGCGCGCATTTGTTCTTTGGTAAGGTTGTCTGGGAGCCCGTCTAATCCAGCTCTTTCACGTACTTCATCCACTGCATCGTACACAGACTGATCAGGAGCCGGAAGAGACTCGTTTTTAGCTTCTGCGTAATTCAGAAGGATTTCCGCATAACGGAAGTAAGGGAAATTGTTGCTTTGAGCATACCCACTGTAAAGGTTGGTGGAGGTAGGCAGTTCTTCAATAAATTTTTTGGGTCCGTAACCGCATCTGGCTTTTCCGATTTCAGGTTTGTAGTTTCCGTTTTTGGTCGCATCTACTAAGTTCTCTACCATGGAGATATTTTGTCCTTCCCATTCAGAACCATGATATATAATGCTCTGATAGAAACGCTCGTCGAGATTTGCATACGGATTTTGGAGTGATACTGGTTGCCCGTCTTTTCTTTCGTAGGCATTTACCAGATTTTGTGTAGGATAAAGTCCGTTCCATGAACCGTCTGCTCCTCCCAGACTCCACATCATGTGAATATTGTGCGGAGCATCAGGAAACGAGAACCGACGTTCGAAAATGATTTCTTTATTAGCTGCCGTTTTGTCGAATGCCATGGAATAATAAGGCGTATTTCCTGTTTTATACAGTTCATACTTGTGGAGATTAATTACAGCTTGGGCGGCCTCTGCTGCGGCAGCCCATTTCTGGGAATCATCTTCACTATTGAGCGGACTTGCTAAATAAAGCAAGGCTCTGGATTTTAGGGCGAGGAAAGCGCCTCTGGTTGCATGGCCGTTCATCTCTTTATTATATTCTGTGGGCAGATTATCGGCATACAAATCACATTCTTCTACGATGAAATCTACAATGTCGGCAAATGAAGAAGGAGCTACCTGTAGGTTGTCATCCAGTTCTTGTGGCTCTAAAATGAGAGGAGCCTTGCCGAAAGTTCTAGCCAGTTCAAAGTAGCAGAATGCACGTAAGAAACGGGCTTCCGTAAGGAGTCTGTCTTTAGTTTGTGTGTCCAGAATCTTTTCATCTACGGATGGCAGTTGCTGGATAAGTATGTTGCATTTACGTATAACGATGTATTCTTGGGTCCATATTTCCTCTACGAAAGGACAGCTTTGTGCTGTAATGGCGTCTTTGTTGAGCTGGGTGTAGATAGGAGAATCGGCTACACTGGCAAAATCATCGGTTGCGGCATCCAGGTTTCCAGCCCATGACATGGACCAGGTCTGCCCGTATCCGGCGGTGCATCGGTTAAATCCGCAGAGCATGGAACCGTAGGTGTTGGCTACAAATTGATTGATTAGGTTGGCATCTTCCCAAATGGCTTCATCGGAAATGAAAGTCGTCGGTTTGACATCAAGCATGTCTGAACATCCGGCCGACAGTATCAGTGTGGCCATTAATATGTAGTTTCTTATTGATTTCATAATCTTCTTGTTTTTTGGGTTAGAACTGTAGTGATAATCCGAAGTTGAACGACTTCATTTGTGGGTATGTCCAACCTTCTTGTTCGGTATTTTCAGGGTCAATCTGAGGAACATTCGAGATAGTGAACAGGTTCTGTGCATTCACATAGACTCTGGCATTGGTTACTCCGATACGGCTTAACCAAGATGTGGGGAAGGTGTAACCTACTTCTATGTTCTTCAAACGTAAATATGATGCATTATAAAGGTAAGTTTGTACACCTGGTACATCTGTTGCCGGGAAATTGTGTACCGATTCAGCAAGTCTCGGATAGCGGTTGCTGGGGTTTTCTTCTGTCCAAGCCTCGTTTACCCAGAACTGTGGCAGGTTTCCCTGGTTAAAGTAAGGAAGAATGATACCTCCTTTCAAGTAAACTTGAGCATTGGCTGCTCCCTGCATCAGGAAGCTGAAGTCGAAATTCTTCCAGTTCAAAGAACCGTTAATTCCATAGATAATTTCAGGAATGTTTCCGTATCCTAAATAAGTCATATCGTCAGAGTTTACTACTCCGTTTCCGTCTACATCTACATATTTAATATCTCCAATTTGTGTTTCGTATCCTACTCCGGCTACTTCTTGTTTGGCGTAGCTGTCAATTTCTTCCTGTGACTGGAAAATTCCATCTGTTTTGTAACCGTAGTATCCGTTGATGGGACGTCCTGTCTGCCGCATGTATTCAGATGTACCTTCTGCCTCGGCCATTTCCACAATTTTGTTTCTGGCAAAAGTAAAATTACCGCCTACGGAGTAATTGACTTTTCCTATTGAGTTGTGATAGTTTAATGAGAGATCAATACCTTTGTTGTTTACGATTCCAATATTCTCCAAAGGCAGAGTGCCACCGAATGAAGAAGGCACTTCGGCCGTACGTTGTGTCAGAATATTGGTCCTTCTTTCTGTGAAGAGGTCTACAGTAAAGTTTAAGTTATTGAATAAAGTGGCATCCAATGCAATATTGGCTTTGTTGGATTTTTCCCAGGTAGCAAGGCTATTGGCAATCGCTCCCGGTACGAGCCCTTTAGTAACTAGGTCACCAAAGGCATAGTCTCCCAGGTTATTCATGAATCCGTTGCTGGCTACTGCTCCTTGGTATAGTTCAAAGCGGCTATAGAACGGGAAGCTTACTCCACCGGTGTTGTCGTTTCCTAATGTTCCGTAAGAACCACGAATTTTTAAGAAGTTAATTGTGTTCTTCAAACTTTCAAAGAATGGTTCTTCAGAAATAACCCATCCTAAAGAAGCGGAAGCAAATGTTCCCCACCGTTTGTCAGGTGCAAAATTTTCAGATCCGTCACGACGGATATTGAACTCAACCAGGTATTTGGATGCATAGTTATAGTTCACGCGTGCCATATAGCTGGCTCTTGCGGTTTCGCTGTCTACGGCATTCATGGTTTGTCCGTCAGTGTTTCCGGCGTTAATCTGATCTAATATTTCAGAGTCAAAAGAGTTGCGGAACATGCAGGATGTAGAACTGAATCCTTTTCGTGCTAATACCATGGTCATGGCAGTTACATTATGTAGTCCGAATGAACGGTTATAGTTTACTTGTAACTGATATTCCTGATAGTTTGTTTGATTTTGTGTCAGATTGAGTGACGGGCTTGTGCGTGGATTCAGTACATACTCATTGTTTGCATCTTTGGAATACACGTAAGGAGATACGCTCCATGCTTTATTCGTATAATTATTTCGACTGTAAGACATAACTCCTTTAGCCGACAATCCTTCTGTGATGAAGTCTAATTCCTGTTCCAACTCTACTCTGGCATCTACTACGAAAGTTTCTCCTTTGCTGTAACTTCCCCCTGGTTGGTTGGCTGCTACAATGTTTGGGTGAGTAGCATCCGGAAAGGCAAAGGTTCCGTCGGGATAGCGGCATAGCAGTACTGGAGTATTACGTACAAGTTCCTTGAAAATAGTATAGCTGCTTCCGGAGTTTAAAGATTTCTCTAAACGGCCGGATACATCTACTCCCAGGCGTGTGGTTTTAGTGATTTGTGCATCAATATTACTACGTAAATTGTATCGTTTGTAGTTCAGGTCTTCCCATAAGCCACCCTGATTCAGAAAACCACCACTGACGTAGTAACGTATTTTTTCGTTACCTCCTGAAATTGAAATATTATGTTGGTTTTGTATTGCATTCTTTGTAAGCATTTCGTCATACCAGTTTGTGTTAGGATATAGCTCTGGATCTGAACCGTCCTTGTATTTCTGGATGGCTTCTGCTGAATAAATCTCGCTTCCGAAATATTGGTTAGCTAAGCGAGCGTAGTCGTAGGAGTTGGCAAATTCTGGCAGTTTGGTTGGAGACTGTATAGATACGCTGCCAGAATATTTGATGCTGGCTTTTCCGTCTGTACCTCGTTTGGTAGTGATGACAATCACGCCATTTGCTCCACGCATACCGAAGATGGCTGCCGAAGCTGCATCTTTCAATACGTTAATTGATTCTATGTCATTGGGGTCCATACGCGCAAAGTCGGCTGATGTACGTTCGATTCCGTCAATGATATAGGCTGGAGAGGCGTCTCCCTGGAAAGTTGCTATACCACGGATAAAGATGCTGGCATCGTCGGCACCAGGTTCTCCACTGGCTTGCTTGGAGATAAGTCCTGGCATCTGTCCGACAAGGGCTGTGGTGGCATTGGCAGCTCTTGATTTAAGTAGTTCATCACTTTTCATGGAAGTGACAGCCCCAGTCAGGTTGGCTTTTTTCTGAACTCCGTACCCTACGACTACTACCTCTTCTAAGGTTTCTGAGTCTTCTTTTAAGATAATCAGGAGTGGCTTTTCATCATTTATAGTAATGGACTGAGATACGTATCCGATGTAAGAAATTTCCAGTACACTGCCTTTTTCCACACCGCTTACAGAGAAGTTTCCATCAATGTCAGTAATTGTTCCATTGGTGGTTCCTTTTACCAAAACGCTTGCTCCGATGATATATTCACCCAAAGCGTCCTTCACATTACCTGTCACATTGAGTTGTTGGGCAACCGCATTCAATGTGCAGAGAAACATCAGGCAGAGGAGGGTCAGCGTGCTTCTCATAACCTGCATGCAATTTACTTTTGCTCTCATAAATTTAATTTAAAAGTTAACACTAAATGAATTAAAACCTTGTGTTACAAAGATAGATGCTTCTATTATGCCTTGGATGGGCAGGTAAATACATATAGTAAATCGTCTTGTTTTTAATGTGTTTATAACCAGCTGATTATATTTTGTAAAAGTAAGTTTTGTTGACGGGTTAGTGAGCCTTGTTCATTGGAAAATCTCAGTAAGATTTATCTAAAATTCTCTGTAGTCTCTTACGTTTCGCATGGCAGAACCGTAGGTTTCCCGATGCAAAAACGAACGTTCCCGGATGCGGAGACGTAGGGTTTGGGTAAAGGAAACCTAGAAGATGTGATTCGGATTTTTTGATTAGTACGTTGCGTTTCTTAAATCAGCAGAAAGAGAAAAAGTCTGTTTTATTTACATATTGTGATAAATTGTTTTGTTTCTGTGTGGTATTTATTACATTTGCCACTGAATATGATTAAATAATGTGTATTTGAAAGATTTTTCAGGTGTTTCCTGTGCAAAAGTGAGAGTGAATCATGGAAAACAAAACGTATCAGTATAAAAGAATCACGGTAAAGATAGGTAGTAACGTGCTGACCCGCCGTGACGGCACACTGGATATAACCCGCATGTCAGCATTGGTGGACCAGGTGGCCGAGTTGCATAAAGCAGGAGTGGAAATCGTACTGGTATCTTCCGGAGCGGTAGCTTCAGGAAGAAGCGAGTTGAAACCCTTGCGGAAACTGGACAGTGTGGACCAGCGGCAACTTTTTTCGGCAGTGGGACAGGCTAAGTTGATAAACCGTTATTATGAACTGTTTCGTGAGCACGGCATTACCGTAGGTCAGGTACTCACGACTAAGGAGAGTTTTTCTACCCGTCGGCATTACCTGAACCAGCGTAATTGCATGAAGGTGATGTTGGAGAACGGGGTGATTCCTATCGTGAATGAAAATGATACGATTTCGGTGACCGAGCTGATGTTTACCGACAACGATGAACTATCGGGTATGATTGCTTCGATGATGGACATGCAGGCATTGATTATCCTTAGTAACATTGACGGCATTTACAACGGTTCACCTTCGCAGCCGGGTACTTCTGTGATACGTACGGTGGAGCGTGGAAAGGATTTGTCGGATTACATTCAGACGGAAAAGTCCGGATTCGGACGGGGAGGGATGCTTACCAAAAGCACCATTGCCCGTAAGGTGGCCGATGAAGGTATTGCCGTGATTATCGCCAATGGCAAGAAAGAGAACATCCTGTCGGATTTGTTGTGTCATCCGGATACGACAGTCTGTACCCGTTTCCTTCCAGCTATGGAGGGAGTGTCGAGTATGAAGAAGTGGATTGCGCACAGTGAAGGCTTTGCCAAAGGGGAACTTCATCTGAACCGTCAGGCAGTAGAGGCCGTCAAAGGAGTGAAGGCTACCAGCATCCTTCCGGTGGGAGTGACGCGGGTTGTGGGAGATTTTGAGAAAGATGACCTCGTGCGCGTGATGGACGAGCAAGGACGGCAGATTGGAGTAGGCCGTGTATCAGCCGACTCGGCAGAAGCACTTTCCATGGTGGGACAGCACGGGCAGAAACCGCTGGTACATTACGATTATCTGTATTTGGAATAAACCGGGATGGCTTACTCCATCGGTACGGTGCGTTGTTCTGCCACGGATTGTATGGACAGAGGGGTAACCGAAGTCCAAAGAGCCAGGTCGTGTATATCGGCCGGGTAAGGTATCTCCTGTTTCATTTCGGCTTCTAATGCTTTGAGCATGATGTAGTCCATTCCCTCATGGTGCGTGTCGATGCGCAGTGCTTCTTCTCCCCATTGTTGCCAATAGAGGTGTTCGTATTTTTGCAGGTAAGCGGTATCTGTCTCCCATGTTTCGTGCGGACTTTTTCCTTCCAGGTAAATGCGTCGCTGTTCTCCCTGCCAGATTCCTTTGGTGCCTTGTATTTCGAAGTCCAGGCTTCTGGGGCGGGGAAGAGTGGTGTCGTGAGTCAAAGAAACCAAGGTTCCGGAAGCTGTCTCCAGTTGGGTGACGGTTACGTCTCCCTGCGTGACAGGCACGTGAGGATTTCCTCCTAATTCACGGATACGCTGGTATAGGCCTGCGGGTTTGGAAGAAAAGGTGGTCAGGCGTACAAAACGGTCTTTGCGGGGAATGCCGGCGATGAGGCAGAGAGGAGCCAGTCCGTGAGTAGGATAAAGATCGCCATTTTCCTGCTGGTAGAATTTGCTTCGCCAGATGCTTTCCGTCTTTTTCCGGTTGCCCAGATTACCCTGGTCGTCCAATAGAAGATTGCGCAAGTCGTGACGGTAACCTCCTCGCATGTATACCACTTCACCTAATTCACCGGCACTGACCAGGTTGTGCATGGCCAGAATTTCCTGCCGAAAAAGTGTGTTCTCCAGCGGAAAGATTTTTTTCTTTCCGGCTTCTGCCGCTTCAATCAGCGGCTGGTATTCATGCAGGTAAAGCCCTCCTTTGATTTCCAGTGCCACATGGCAACCGTGTTGTATGCAGTACAAGGCGTGGGTTACGTGCAACTGCCATGGAGAAGCAATGAAAACCAGTTGCGGGGCATGAAGGGTAATCATTCTTTGATAATCATCTCCTCCCTGGTTGTAGCAAGGCACGTCGTAGTCGGCTTCCCGGGCTTCCGGGTCGGCAATGGCAGTCACCTGGAAGTAAGGAATGTGTCGGGTCAGGGCAAGCAGTTGCTTTCCCCGGTATCCCATACCGATATAGGCTATTTTCAGTGTATTCATGGTTAGCAGGTTCGTTTTATTCCGTCGATGAACATCAGTTCCTTGATTCCAAAAACTGAATCAGCAGGTTGCGGGGTAGGGAATAGGTATTTCCATGTTCCTGCACGTATTTCAGCAGGTAGAGCCCTTCCTGGCGAAGTCGGGCTTTAGGCACGAGGTTTTCGGTGTCTTCCGCCATTTTTAGCAGCATCATGGCGGCTAATTCGGTCTTCTCCATCCCATCTTTTTCCTGACTGTATTTTTCCAGTATGGTTTGGCCGTCCATTTCTTCCAGCTGTTGGGGAGTGACCTCCAGCACTTGCCGTGCCGTACTTTCATATTCCTCCCAGTCCGACTTGCTGATATGCTTCCGGCGGAGAATCAGGTTAGCTATTGCGGCAAATATTTCCTGAATCATGCGTATGATGTAATCCTGTCTGATCATGGTTTTTAATTTTTCGGTTACAAAGTTCGAAATATTTTTCTTGGTTTTTCATAATCTTTCGTAATTTTGAGCGAATAACTAAAAAATTGCACTATGGACGAACAAATAAGACAAATAGGAGAACGTATCCGCGGATTGCGCGATGCGCTGGATTTGAGTGTAGAGGACATGGCCGGACAATGTGGGTTGCCGGTGGAACAATATAAGCAGATTGAGTCGGGCGAGTGTGACATTGCGGTCAGTACGTTGCAGCAAATCGGACGGAAGTGCAACGTGCCGCTTGACGTGCTGATGTTCGGGGAAGAACCTAAGATGAATGCTTATTTCCTGACACGCTGGGGAACCGGTATTTCGGTGGAGCGTACGAAGGCATATAAATACCAGTCGCTGGCTTCAGGGTTCCGCAACCGCAAGGCCGATCCTTTCCTGGTAACGGTAGAGCCCAAGCCGGAGGATACACCTATTTATTACAATACGCACTACGGACAGGAATTCAATCTGGTGATTGAGGGCCGGATGCTGTTGAGCATAAACGGAAAAGATCTGATTCTGGAGCAGGGAGACAGTTTGTATTTCGATTCTTCACTGCCTCACGGAATGAAGGCGCTCGACGGGAAAGCGGTGAAGTTCCTCGCCATCGTTATGTAGTAATTAATTTTGAAAAGAAATATGTTAGAAAGATTTGTTGAACAAACTCACTTTACCTCACAAGAGGATTTCATTGCGAATTTTAAAGTGAAGGTGCCGGAAAATTTTAATTTCGGTTATGATGTGGTAGATGCCTGGGCGGCTGAACAGCCCGATAAAAATGCGTTGCTGTGGACAAACGACAAAGGAGAACATATACAGTTTACGTATGCGGACTTGAAGAAATATACCGATATGACCGCCTCCTATTTCCAGAGCCAGGGAATAGGTCATGGAGATAAGGTCATGCTGATTTTGAAACGCCGGTATGAATTCTGGTTTTCTATCATTGCTCTGCACAAGTTGGGAGCAGTGGTCATCCCGGCTACACACTTGCTGACAAAGAAAGATATTGTCTATCGTTGTCAGGCTGCCGGTATCAAGATGATTGTGGCTGCCGGTGAACCGGTCATCACAGAACATATTCTGGCGGCCATGCCTGATTCTCCTACGGTAGAACGTCTGGTGAGTGTTGGTCCGGAATATCCGGAGGGCTTTGAAGATTTCCATAAGGGTATGGAAGCTGCCGCTCCTTTTGTACGTCCGGAACATGTGAATACCAACGAGGATATTTCACTGATGTACTTTACTTCGGGAACTACCGGGGAGCCGAAGATGGTGGCACACGACTTTACTTATCCGCTCGGACATATTGCTACCGGATGCTTCTGGCATAATCTGCATGAAAACAGTCTGCACCTGACCATTGCAGATACCGGATGGGGAAAGGCAGTGTGGGGAAAGCTGTACGGACAGATGATTGCCGGTGCCAATATCTTTGTATATGACCATGAGAAGTTTACTCCGGCAGATATTCTGCAAAAGATTCATGATTATCACATTACTTCGCTGTGTGCACCTCCTACGATTTATCGTTTCCTGATTCGGGAAGACTTGTCGAAATATGATTTGTCTTCACTGGAATATTGCACGACGGCGGGTGAGGCGTTGAACTATTCTGTATATGAGACTTTCAAGCGTATTACGGGCATCCGTTTGATGGAAGGATTCGGACAGACGGAAACGGCATTGACTCTGGCTACTTTCCCTTGGATGGAGCCGAAACCGGGAAGTATGGGCGTGCCTAATCCGCAGTATGACATTGACTTGCTGAAACCAGACGGCCGTTCAGCGGAAGATGGAGAACAGGGACAGATTGTGGTACGTACGGATAGAGGTAAACCATTAGGCTTGTTCAAGGAATATTATCGTGATGCTGAACTTACACGTGAGGCTTGGCACGATGGTATCTATTACACGGGCGATGTGGCTTGGCGTGACGAAGACGGTTATTACTGGTTCGTAGGACGTGCCGACGATGTCATCAAGAGCTCCGGTTACCGTATCGGCCCGTTTGAAGTAGAAAGTGCCTTGATGACGCATCCGGCAGTAGTGGAATGTGCCATTACCGGTGTGCCCGATGAAATCCGCGGTCAGGTGGTAAAGGCCACTATCGTATTGGCAAAGGACTACAAGCAGAAGGCCGGACCGGAACTGATAAAGGAATTGCAGGACCATGTGAAACGGGTGACAGCTCCTTACAAGTATCCGCGTGTCATTGAGTTTGTGGATGAACTGCCGAAAACCATCAGTGGAAAAATCCGCCGTGTGGAAATCCGTCAAAAAGACAACAATTAAATGATAAAAAATACTATCTTTGCATCGATACTTAAATTTTATATAAAACGGTGCAAATGAAAGGAAAATTTTTTATTAATCTAGCATCTGTATTAAGTTTCTTTGCGATTTCTGGTGAGTTGACAGCACAGGTCGTAAAGCACGAGCGGTTGCTCTCTTTTGAAGAAGCTGTACCGCAGGAACTCTCCGGCGCAGGGTCGACTTTATCTCTTAGTGATGAACACTATAAAGATGGAAGCCGTTCCCTGCGTTGGACGTATAAACCGGGGGCTGTCCTTTCCCTGAAAAAGGATTTGAAGTTTGAAGCCAAAGATCCGACGGGAAAAGATACGTATCTGTCGGCTTTTATTGTATGGGTGTATAACGAGAAGGCAGTAGATAAGAAAATAACCTTTCAATTCTTGAAGGATGGAAAGGTATGTACATCTTTTCCCTTCGGCATAAACTTCACCGGATGGCGCGCGGCATGGGTTTGCTATGAACGCGATATGGAAGGTACACCGGAAGAAGGCATGAATGAGTTGAGGATACTGGCACCGGATGTAGAAGGGGAACTTTTTATCGATCATCTGATTCCGGCCAGCAAGGTAGACGCGCGTCAGCAGGCTGCTGATGTACAGGTGCCTTTTGTACATAAAGGAACGACCAATCACTGGCTGGTGATTTATCCGCATTCATTGTGGAAATCGGATTTACCTTTGAAACCGGTTTCAGAAAAAGAGCTTCAGGATATGCACCTGATGGAAAAGCGCTACCGGGATTTGATTTATACACCGGGTAAATTGTCTCAAAAACAGATAGACAAAATTCGCCGGAAGTATGATGCCTATAAGATTGTATATAAAAATGGTAAGGTGAGCGGACTGCCTATTTTTATGGTACGTCAGTCGGAAGCATACGAGCGTATGATTCCCCATTGGAACAAGGATATGTTTACGAAACTGGGTATGGAAATGAAGGCTTATTTCGACCTGATGAAAGCCATTGCCGTGGCATATCACAACGCGCAGGACGCACAGGTGAAACAGGAAATGCGCCAGAAATTCATGGCTATGTATGACCATATCACCGACCAGGGAGTAGCGTATGGCAGCTGCTGGGGAAACATACATCATTATGGATACAGTGTACGCAGTTTGTATCTTTCTTATTTCCTGATGAAGGATGTGCTGCGTGAAGAAAATCGTCTGGCGGAAGCGGAAGCTACTATGCGCTGGTATGCCATTACGAATGAAGTATATCCAAAGCCGACCGGAAACGGTATTGACATGGATTCCTTTAACACGCAGACTTCCGGACGCATTGCCAGCATTCTGATGATGGAGGATACGCCGGAAAAACTTCGTTACTTGCGTGCCTTCTCACGCTGGATTGACTACGGATGCCGTCCGGCTCCGGGATTGGCAGGTGCCTTCAAGAGTGACGGGGCTGCTTTCCATCACCGTAATAACTATCCTGCGTATGCGGTTGGAGGTCTGGATGGGGCAACTAACATGATTTACCTGATGAGCGGAACAACTTTTGCGGTATCTGAACTGGCTCATCAGACTGTAAAGGATGTGTTGCTGACCATGCGTTTCTATTGTAACCAGCAACAGTTTCCGCTGTCGATGTCGGGACGTCATCCCAATGGAAAAGGAAAACTGATTCCGGTACAGTATGCCATGATGGCTATCTCTGGAACTCCTGACGGAAAAGAAAAGTATGATGCCGATATGGCTGCTGCTTACCTGCGTCTGGTAAGAGAACCGGCAAAACCGGGTGTCAATGAACCGGATTATTTGCCGCAGGCACCGGCCGGACTGGAACGCAAACTGGAGAAGAAACTGCTGAAAGCAGGATTTACTCCTGAAAAAGACCCGCAGGGAAATTTAGCATTGGGATATGGTTGTGTGTCTGTACAGCGACGGAACAATTGGGCGGCAGTGGTACGTGGTCATTCACGTTACTTATGGGATGCCGAGCATTACCTGGATGCCAATTTCTACGGACGATACTTGGGTTATGGCAGCATGCAGGTGCTGACTGCTCAGCCGGGAGAAAGAGTAACCTTTACAACGAGTGGCTGGCAGGAAAACGGATTCGACTGGAACCGGATTCCGGGTGCTACTTCCATTCATCTGCCTTTTGACCAGTTGCGTGCAAAAGTGCTGAATGTAGATGCTTTTTCCGGAATGGAAGAAATGCTGTATTCTGATGAGGCATTTGCCGGAGGACTTTCCCAAGAACGTGAGAATGGAAACTTTGGTATGAAGTTGCACGAACATGATAAGTACAACGGTTCGCACCGTGCGCGGATTTCGTATCATTTCTTTGGAAATACCATCGTAGCCCTTGGCTCTGATATTGAGAATGTCAATCAGGACTATCCTACAGAAACCACTGTATTCCAGCTGGCTGCCATTACGCCGGAAGAAAAAGCATATTGGGACAACTGGAAGGATAACGGACATACGTATCTAGCTCCTAATGGAGTGGGGTATTATGTACCGGGAAATGTACAGTTTGAAAAGAACTTCCCTCAGGTAACAGTCGGTGAACGTAGTGTAAAACCGACTTCCGGCGATTGGGTATCTTTGGTGTTCAATCACGGAAAAGCACCTCAGGGGGCTTCGTATGAATATGCGGTGTTGCCGCAGACTGATGAACAGGGTTTGACACAGTTTGCCAAACAACCGACTTATCAGGTGTTGCAGAAAGACCGGAATGCGCATATCGTGACTTCCAGTGCAGAACACTTGACTTCATACGTGCTTTTTGAAACTCCACAGAAGACTTTGCCAGGTGATTTCATTGAGAAGGCGGATACTTCTTGTCTGGCTATGGTAAAGCAGGTGGACAAGAAAAAACTGGTGCTGACCGTGGCACAGCCGGATATGGCTTTCTATCGCGGTCCGAGTGATGAGGCCTTTGATGAAAATGGCAAACGCATTGAACGTAGTATTTATTCTCGCCCGTGGATTGATGACGAGAGTAAGGAGATTCCGGTAACCATCACTTTGAAGGGGAAATGGAATGTGGCATCTCATCCTGCTGTGAAAGTGCTGGAATCGGATAAGAAACATACCGTATTGCAGTTTACTTGCCGTGAAGGAAAGAGTTATGATGTGCAGCTTTCCAAATAGGATACTGTAAGGTATACATACACAAAAAGCCGGAGTGACAGTTGAACGCTCCGGATTTTTGTGTATTTGTATGATAGATAGTTAGTTGCGTGAATCGGCTCCCCACATCATTTTCTCGCGTAAGGTATTGAAGAAAGAGTGGTGGCAGCGCTTGACGATACGGATGAAGTATTCTCCCCTCCGAATAGTGAGTCGGGTACCTTCACGGAAGGTCTCACTCCGGCCATCGATGGCAATCAGAAAATTATGACTGCGGCTTTCTACTTCCAGTGTGACTTCCCACTCGTCGCGAATGACAATGGGGCGGACGTTTAAACTGTGTGGAGCTACGGGAGTCAGGCTGATGGTACCGCTCTGAGGTACTAAAATCGGACCGCCTACACTGAGGGAGTAGCCTGTAGAGCCGGTAGGGGTGGCCACAATCAGCCCGTCTGCCTGATACACATTCAACAGTTCCCCGTTGATATAGGCACGAATGGTAATCATGGAAGAACTGTCTCGTTTCAGAATGGCGATTTCATTCAGTCCGTAAGGATAACCTTTCAGTACCTGGCCGTTGCAGGTAAGTTTCAGTACCCGTCGTGGTTCTGCCAGATACATTCCCTGATAAATCTCGTCGAAGGTTTCTTCCATCTGGTCGGGTGAAATGTCAGCCAAGAAGCCCAATCGTCCGGTATTGATGCCTAATATGGGGATTTCCTTGTTGCCAACCAGGCTGGCTGTTTTCAGAAACGTACCGTCTCCTCCTACACTGAGTGCCATGTCGGCGGTAAAGTCATGACCGTTGAAAATCTCTAAATTGGTTAAATCTGCGTTTGTGTGCAGGCGAAGGAACTCATAAAACTCACGATGGATACAAATGTGTGCCTCCTTGCGCCGGAGGATTTCCAGCAGATGGGTTACATGAGCCGATTTATGCTCCTGATACGTATTTCCAAAGAGGGCGAATTTCATCTTCCGCTGCATAGAATGTGTCTTTTTTATCAATCTTTTTAAGAATAAACATGTCAAGTTTCTCGTAAAACCTGCTAACTTTGCACGTTGTTGATGCAAAGATAGTGAAAGGCGAGAGCAGAGACAAACGAAAAACAAAGTTTTTCGATAGGACTATGCCGAGCCGTTTCCTGTCTTCTTAAAAGATAACGAAATTCATGAAATATGACTAAATTAAGTGTGAATATAAATAAGGTGGCTACGCTTCGTAATGCACGAGGTGGAAACAACCCTGATGTAGAGAAAGTAGCGCTGGACTGCGAGCTGTTCGGGGCAGAAGGTATCACGGTTCACCCACGTCCGGATGAACGTCATATCCGGTATGCGGATGTATATGCCTTGCGCCCGGTGTTGAAAACTGAATTCAATATCGAAGGATATCCTTCGAAAGAGTTTATCGACCTGGTACTGAGAGTAAAACCTACACAGGTGACTTTGGTGCCGGATGCTCCTGACCAGATTACTTCGAATTGTGGATGGGACACCAAAACGCATCAGGCTTTCCTGACAGAATTGATGGATACGTTCGGTGAAGCAGGCATACGTACCTCTATTTTTGTAGGTACAGACCTGGAACTGATTGAGTATGCGGCCAAGACAGGAGCCGACCGTGTGGAATTGTACACGGAACCTTATGCCTCACTCTATCCCAAGAATCCGGAAGCAGCCGTGGCTCCTTTTATAGAAGCGGCTGAGAGAGTACATAAACTGGGAATGGGATTGAATGCCGGACACGATTTGAGTCTGGTGAACTTGAAGTATTTCCATGATAATATCCCTTGGCTGGATGAAGTTTCTATTGGTCACGCACTGATTTGTGATGCACTTTATTTAGGATTAAAGAAAACCATTGAAGAATATAAAAATTGCCTTCGTTAAATTATGATGACATTAACTTTACTGGCTGCCGCACAAGCTGTAGCCGATACAATGGCCGGAGCAAATCCGGTGTTGACTCCGGTTGCTTCGGGGGAACCGCAGATGAATCTTTGGGATATGGCCTGCAAAGGAGGCTGGATTATGATCGTACTGGCTTTGATGTCGGTAATTGCTTTTTATATTTTCTTTGAACGCGCGGTGGCTATCCGCAAGGCTGGAAAGGATGATCCTTTGTTTATGGACCGTATCCGTGATTATATCAAATCGGGAGAAATCAAATCGGCTATCAATTATTGCCGCATTACGAACACTCCTTCTGCACGTATGATTGAAAAAGGAATCACACGTATGGGACGTCCGGTTGCCGATGTGCAGGCTGCCATTGAAAATACCGGAAACATCGAAGTGGCCAAGCTGGAAAATGGTTTGTCCATTATGGCTACCATTTCAAGTGGGGCACCGATGTTGGGATTCTTGGGTACGGTAACCGGTATGGTACGTGCCTTTTGGAATATGGCTAACGCTGGAAACAACATTGATATTACCCTTTTGTCAAGTGGTATTTATGAGGCCATGATTACTACGGTGGGTGGACTGGTAGTAGGTATTGCTACGATGTTTGCCTATAATCATCTGGTGTATCGTGTAGATAAGGTAGTAAGTCAGATGGAAGCACGTACGCTGGCTTTCATGGACTTGCTGAATGAACCGACTGAAAAATAATCGCGTATGGCTTTAAAGAGAAGACAGAAAATATCACCCAGCTTCAGCATGTCGTCTATGACCGACTTGATTTTCCTGCTGCTGATATTTTTTATGATTACTTCTACCATGGTATCGCCGAATGCCATCAAGGTGCTTCTGCCGCAAGGTTCGGAGCAGACTTCGGCCAAACCCATGGCACGGGTGATTATAGATAAAGACCTGAATTATTACGGGGCTTTCGGCAACGAAGATGAAATGCCGCTGGCCATTGATGAAGTGACCGCCTTTCTTCAGGAGTGTGCCCGGAAAGAACCGGAAATGTATGTGGCATTGTATGCTGATGAATCGATTCCTTATCGGGAAATCGTGCGGGTGCTGAATATTGCGAACGAGAATCATTTTAAAATGGTCCTGGCGACTCGCCGTCCGGATAAAAACTAAAACAGAGTAACGTTGAAAAAAAATAAGGTAATCGGAATTGTATGTACGGTGGCTTTGCACGTGCTGGTGCTGCTGTTGCTGTTTCTTCTGAAGCTGACCGTTCCGGCAGAACAGGAGGAAGGCGGTGTACCCGTCATGTTAGGCAATACGGAACTGGCTGCAGGTGATGCCGACCCTTATACGATGACCGAGGTGGATGTCATGCCGTCGGAAGCTTCTTCTTCTGCACCGGAAGCTGTAGCGGAGCCAGAGGTAGAACAGCCCATGATTACGCAGCAGGATGAGCCTTCTTTGCAGGTGAAGAAAGAAAAGCCTAAAACAGAGACGAAGAAGGAACAACCTAAAAAGACACCGGTAAAGACTGAAACGCAGAAGGTGAATAAGCCGAAGGAGAAAACAGAGGCGGAAAAACGGGCGGAAGCAGAAAAAGCGGCAGCTCAGGCTGCGGCCAATGCCATTGCCGGGGCGTTTGGAAAAGGTTCTCAGATGGGAAGCAAAGGAAATGCTGCCGGAGCCGGACTGCAGGGTAGTCCTACAGGAAATTCTTCTACTGGAAAAACGAGTGGTGTAGGTGGTTATGGCACATTCGACCTGAACGGGCGAACTTTGGGAGGTGGAAAGCTTCCTGTACCCGTCTACAATGTGCAGGATGAAGGACGTGTGGTTGTAACCATTGTGGTGAATCCAGCCGGACAGGTCATCAGTACCAGCATTAACAAACGGACGAACACAGTGAATCCGGCATTGCGAAGAGCGGCGGAAGAGGCAGCTCGAAAAGCACGCTTTAATGCGGTGGATGGAGTGAATAATCAGAGCGGTACCATTACGTACTACTTTAAGTTGAAATAAAACTTTTAATTCTAAATAATAGATTTATGAAAGCAGTTTGTATCTTTTTGGCTGAAGGTTTCGAGGAAATGGAAGCCATGTTTCCGTTGGATATTATGCGCAGAGGCGGATTGAACGTAAAAACGGTGTCTGTCACTGGAAACAAGACGGTCATCAGTTCTCATCAGGTACCCATTGTGGCTGATTTGTTGTTCGAAGAACTGAAGGAGGAAGATGTAGAAATGATTGTTCTTCCTGGTGGACTGCCGGGTGCTACTAACTTGGATGCACATGCCGGACTGGACAAACTGATTATGAGCTTTGCGGCTGCCGGAAAACCGTTGGCTGCCATTTGTGCCGCTCCGATGGTATATGGCAAGCGCGGTTTGCTGAAAGGCAAGAAAGCTACCTGCTATCCGGGCTTCGACAAGTTCCTGGAAGGAGCTGAATATACAGGAAATATGGTGGAAGTAGTCGACAACTTCATTTTGGGTAAAGGTCCGGGTGCCGCACCTGCCTTTGGCTTTACTATCCTGGAGAAATTTGCAGGAGCAGAAAAAGCACTCGAAGTGAAAAAAGGAATGTTGCTGGCTTAATGAAGAAATATGTGATAGTGGTAGCGGGAGGAAAAGGCCTGCGTATGGGGGGAGAGATTCCCAAACAATTCATTCCGGTAAAAGGAAAGCCGGTATTGATGCGTACGCTGGAAACTTTTCATGCCTGTGACCCGAACATTGAATTGATTGTGGTGCTTCCGGTGGAACAGCGTTCCTACTGGGAGCACCTTTGTGCTGAATACGGCTTTACGTTGCCTCACCGTATTGCGGCAGGTGGAGAAACGCGTTTCCATTCCGTAAAGAACGGATTGGCACTGGTGGAAGAAGACGGTGTGGTCGGTGTGCACGACGGGGTACGTCCTTTCGTCTCTGCCGAAGTCATTGCGAATTGTTATGCGCAGGCAGCCACTTTGCAGGCTGTGGTTCCGGTAACAGATGTAGTGGAAACAGTCCGTCATTTGTTGCCCGAAGGAGGAAGTGAGACTGTATCACGCAATGACTACAAGCTGGTGCAGACTCCTCAAGTCTTCACTGTGGAGTTGTTGAAACGGGCCTATGCCCAGGACTACAAGCCCTTCTTTACCGACGATGCTTCGGTGGTGGAAGCATTGGGACAGCCTGTACATCCGGTATCCGGCAACCGGGAGAACATCAAACTCACCACGCCTTTTGACTTGAAAGTAGCAGAATCTCTTATCGATGACTAATGTTTGACCTATCCACACGCGATGTGAAATATTTGCCAGGAGTAGGGCCGCAGCGGGCGGCCATACTGAATAAGGAATTAAATATCTATTCCTTACGCGACCTGTTGTATTATTTCCCATACAAGTATGTGGACCGCAGTCGTCTGTATTACATCCATGAGATAGACGGCAACATGCCTTACATACAGTTGCGCGGACGGATTCTGAGTTTTGAAATGTTCGGAGAAGGTCGTCAGCGCCGGCTGGTGGGACATTTTTCCGACGGTACGGGAGTGGTGGACTTAGTGTGGTTTCAAGGATTGAAATATATCACTGGAAAGTACAAAGCCAACGAAGAATACATTGTGTTCGGCAAGCCCACGGTTTTCAACGGACGTATCAACGTGGCGCATCCCGATATTGACCCGACACAAGAACTGACCCTTTCTACCATGGGGCTTCAGCCTTATTACAATACTACGGAAAAGATGAAGCGTACCAGCCTGAATTCTCATGCGCTGGAAAAGCTGATGAAAAATCTTTTTCAGGCCTTGCAGAAAGAAAGCTTTGAGGAAACGCTAAGTCCCTCTTTAATCGCAGCACATCAGCTGATGCCCCTGACCGATGCGTTGTATAATATTCATTTTCCGCAGAATCCGGAACTTCTTCGTAAGGCACAGTATCGCTTGAAATTTGAGGAACTGTTTTACGTACAGCTCAATATTCTCCGTTATACCAAAGAACGTCGCAATAAATTCCGTGGACTGGTATTTGAACGGGTGGATGAAATTTTCAATACCTTCTATGCGCATCACCTGCCTTTCCAGTTGACGGGGGCACAGAAACGTGTAATCAAGGAAATGCGTCGCGACATGGGCAGTGGACGACAGATGAACCGTTTGTTGCAAGGCGATGTGGGTAGTGGAAAAACATTAGTAGCCCTGATGACTATGCTGATAGCCTTGGATAACGGATTCCAAGCCTGCATGATGGCTCCGACGGAAATTCTTGCCACACAGCATTATGAAACCATCCGTCGCTTTCTGAATGGGATGTCTGTACGGGTGGAGTTGTTGACCGGCAACGTGAAAGGAAAGCGTCGTGAAACGATTCTTCGCGACTTATTAACAGGGGATGTGCATATCTTGATTGGTACGCATGCTGTGATTGAAGATACCGTCAACTTCTCTTCTTTGGGACTGGTGGTGATTGACGAACAACATCGTTTTGGAGTAGCCCAGCGAGCCAAGTTGTGGGCTAAGAATACCCGTCCTCCTCATGTACTGGTTATGACGGCCACTCCGATTCCACGTACGCTGGCCATGACCTTGTATGGCGACCTGGATGTGTCGGTCATTGATGAATTGCCTCCTGGCCGAAAGCCTATCCAGACCATTCATCAGTTTGACAACCGCCGGAAAAGCATGTACGAGTTCATGCGGAAACAGATTCAGGAAGGCCGTCAGGTCTACATCGTGTATCCGTTGATACAGGAGAGCGAAAAGATGGACATCAAGAACCTGGAAGAGGGTTACATGCACGTCTGCGAGGAGTTTCCCGAGTACAAGGTCAGCAAGGTGCACGGTAAGATGAAACCGGCCGAGAAAGAAGAAGAAATGCAGCGTTTCTTGGCCAACGAAACCCAGATTATGGTGGCCACTACCGTGATAGAAGTCGGCGTGAATGTACCCAATGCCTCGGTGATGGCTATTGAGAATGCCGAACGCTTCGGACTTTCCCAGCTCCACCAGTTGCGTGGACGAGTAGGTCGTGGTGCCGACCAGTCCTATTGCATTTTAGTGACCGGATACAAGTTGACGGAAGAAACCCGCAAGCGCATTGAAATCATGGTACAGACCAATGACGGTTTTGAAATTGCCGAAGCCGACCTGAAACTACGTGGTCCCGGCGATTTGGAAGGTACCCAGCAGAGCGGGGTCGCCTTCGATTTGAAAATTGCTGACATCGCCAAAGACGGCCAGTTGTTGCAGTATGTCCGTGAAATAGCTGAACGCCTGCTGGATGACGACCCTGAAGGCATGAAACCGGAAAATCAAATTATCTGGCAACAGTTGAAGGAACTTCGTAAGAAAAATGTAAACTGGTCTGTAATATCCTGACTATTAAGTTTATATAGTCCGATTGGATGTAATCGGAAAAACGCAAGTACGTTTGGAGGTAAACGCCTTTACGTTTGTATCTAAACGTACTTGCGTTTCAGGTAAAATGTACTTACGTTCCGTTTGAAATGTACTTGCGTTTGGGGAAGAATATAAAAGCTTTGCGTGTATCTGTTGAAAACGTGTGATAGTATGGTCGCAAAAAATTACATGTATTCCGTAAAAGATTCCATTTTTTCGTGTATGTTGAGGCGGTACTTTTGAATTGAAGATATTATGTCTCATTTTTTTACTTTAACTAGGAAAAACAATGAATCGATTTACGGGAACAATTATATGTATGATGACGGGAATGCTGGCCATGGCACAGCAAGTGTATGAACTGGATATGCCTGTCAAGGAAAAGACAATTTATAGTGGGCACCTGAAGTTGGGAGGAAGTAATCCTTCCGGTGAGCGTATTGAGGTAAACAGCTATTATATGTCGGTAGGGGGAAAGCCGGTTATTCCAGTAATGGGAGAGTTCCACTATAGCCGTTATCCGGAATGCCAGTGGGAAGAAGAAATTCTGAAAATGAAGGCAGGAGGAGTAACGGTGATTCCTACGTATGTATTCTGGAGTATTCATGAAGAAAAGGAAGGCGTATTTAATTGGGAAGGGAACCGAAATCTTCGTAAGTTTTTGTCATTGTGTCAGAAACATAATGTGTGGACGGTGGTACGAATTGGTCCTTTCTGTCATGGGGAAATACGAAACGGAGGACTTCCCGACTGGTTGTTTGCCAAGCCCTTGGAAATTCGTTCGAACGATGCGAACTACCTGAAGTATGTGAAACGGCTTTATGAAGAGATTGGCCGACAGTTGGAAGGATTGTATTATAAAGACGGTGGAACGATTATCGGCACGCAGATAGAAAATGAACACCAGCATTCGGCGGCTCCTTGGGGAATTACATATCCGGGCGAACCGAAGGACATGACGTCGGCCACTTATGATGCCAATATTACGATGATAGGAGTGAGTGTACAGGACAAGAAAATCACGACGGCTGATTTAGGTAACCTGCACATGAAAACGCTGAAAAAGATGGCCGAAGAGGCCGGAATTCAGACACCTTTGTACACAGCTACCGGATGGGGTAATGCAGCTGTAATCGGAGAGGAGGCCATTCCTGTGACGGCTGCCTATACATATCCTTTCTGGGCCAAACCGGGTATGTCTCCTTTTTGCATGTTCAAGGATATTCAGAAGAATCCCGATTATGCACCGGTGCGTTATGACACCGAGAAATATCCTTCCTTCTGTGCAGAAATGGGAGTCGGCATTCAGATGATTTATACCCGCCGCCCTATTGTCACGGCTAAGGCCGCAGAGGCGTTGATGGTGCGTACGCTGGGGAGCGGTGCCAATGGCATCGGGTATTATATGTATCATGGAGGTTCTACTCCGAAAATGGGACCTACGGCCTTTTTCAGCGATGAACCGATGGGAATGCCCAAGATATCGTATGATTTTCAGGCTCCCTTGGGAGAATTTGGTTTGGAACATGGTTCTTATCGTGCGTTGCGCCTGTTGCATCTGTTCCTGAACGATTTCTCCAGCCAGCTGGCACCGATGGAAACGGTGCTTCCGAAGGGATATGAACGGATGACTCCGGATAACCGGGAAACGTTGCGATATGCGGCGCGGGTAAGAGGAAAATCGGGTTTCGTGTTTATGGTGAACTTTCAAGACCACGATACTGCTCGGGTAGACCAGAAAGATTTGTGCTTACGGCTGAAGTTTGCGGATGAAACACTTCGTATTCCTTCGCAAGGTACGTTTACTCTGCCGAAAGATGAGAGCCTGATTCTGCCGTTTAATTTTCAGATGGAAGATGCCTTGTTGAAGTATGCCACCGCTCAGTTATTGCTGAAACTGGATGACAGGGGGACAGACCATTACTTTTTCTTTGTGCCGGAAGGTATTCAACCGGAATTTGTGTTTGACAAGACTACGGTAGCCGGAAAATATTGTTATACTCCGGAAGCAGGCTTAAAAAGTACGTTTACGGTGAAGACATCCGGTGGAAAACGGTTTAAAGTAACCACGCTGACCCGCGAACAGGCTTTGAATGCTTGTAAAATCAACGGTAAGTTGTTGATAACTTCTTCCATGGTGCTGCCGGAAGCAGGAAGAGTACGGTTGCTGAATATGGGAGACCCGGTGTTCCGTTATGTAGAATATTCTTCGGCAAAAGGCTTTAAGGAACAGATGAAAGAAGTTCCTTCCGTGCAGCCCGAATATACCTTCCGTAAGGTTGGAAGCCGTCGGTTGGCAGTTCGTTTTTCCGGAAAGGAATATCCTCAGGTAAATGACTATTTCTTGCGGCTGGATTATACAGGCGACGTGGCCATGGCTTTCTTGAAGGGTGAGCTGGTGTTGGATCACTTTTATTATGGAGCCCCTTGGCAGATTAGTCTGAAACGTTTCCAGCAAGAACTGACTGATGAGGAACTGAGTTTTTACATTCGTCCGTTGCGGAAAAATGCACCTTTCCTGTCTGATTTGCCGGGAGAAGCTGTTCCTGATTTTTCCAAAGGTTCGGTAGTTCGGGTTGATTCAGTGCAGGTTGTTCCGCAATATGTGACTACTTTGTAATGGTAAGCTGGTAGGAGAAAATCTAGAAAATTGCTATTGCGCTTCATTAGGGGATGCTTCTTTTTTCTTTCTGTATTCCGTAGGAGTCATTTTATATTCTTCCTTGAAATAATGTGTAAAGATTTTTGGAGTATTAAATCCCACTTTGTAAGCTACTTCTGCGACTGTCATCTGGGTTTTCTCCAGTAGTTTCAGACTTTTCTTAAGCCGTATGATGCGTATGAATTCGCTTGGAGAACTTCCTGTTATAGACATGAGTTTATTGTATAAGTTACTTCTGCTCATACCAATAATGCTACTTAATTCTTCTACCGAGAATTGAGGATTTTCGATGTGTTCTTCTACAGTCTTGATGGTTTTTTGAATGAAAGATTCGTCCAATGAGCTTGAGGTGATGTCACTCACTGGTATATCTGCAATAGAAAACTTTCTATGGCATTCTTGTTTCCATTTAAGTATTTTATTGATGCGAAGTTTTAAAATATCCAGGTTGAAGGGTTTGGCAATATAATCGTCTGCTCCTTCAGTTAGTCCTTTCTTTATATGTTCAATATCATTCTTAGCTGTCAGCATGATAACTGGTATATGTGAAATTTTGATGTCACTTTTTATGGCATGGCATAGTTCAATCCCATCCATGTTAGGCATCATAATATCCGTAATGACCATATCAATATGCTCTTTCTTGAGAATAGATAATGCATGTAGTCCGTCAACTGCAGAAAAAATATGATATTCCTTTTTTAGAGAATCGGATAAAAATAAGCGTAAGTCTTGGTTGTCTTCTACAATGAGTAGGGTGTTTTGATCCAGATTTTCGTTTTTCTCCTCTGATTCTAAAGATACCATTTCTTCTTCGGTCGGTTGGATATGAAATTCTGTTTCTACAATTTGCTCCATGGGAGTAATAGGAATATAAAATATAAATTTAGCTCCTGTTGGCAGGTTGTCTTCTATATGTATGTCTCCATGATGTAAAGAGAGAAGCTCTTTTACAATATGCAGTCCTATGCCACTTCCATACGATGATTTTTCATCAGCTATTTGATAAAAAGCATCAAAGACCTTGCACTTCTCATTATCTTCTATCCCTTTTCCGTTGTCGGCTACACTAGTAAATACTTTTTCGTCTTCGATCCATATTTTAACTGTAATTTTACCAGGAGTACCTGCATATTTTATAGCATTAGATAAAAGGTTCATAAGAACCTTATGTATTTTGTCTTTATCAAATGCCATAGATAAAGTGTCAATCTCTTTTTCGAAGGTTAAAGTAATCTGATAAGTGGTTGCATATACGGAAAAATGTTTGATAATATCGTCTATAAACTCAATGTAGTCTCCTTTCTCTGGATGCAGTTTCATTTCTTGTATTTCAATTTTACGGAAATCCAATATTTGGTTCACTAAATTCAGAAGGGACAAAGCATTTTTATGAATAATATTCAAGTTTGATGTAATATCTTCGTTATGATGAGTTTTGAGCACTTCTTCTAGTGGAGCTATAATTAAAGATAGTGGGGTACGGAAGTCATGGCTTAGATGAGTGAAAAAGTTTAGTTTCATTTCATCTATTTCATGTTGTTTTTTAGCTTCAAACTCCATTTCCTTATAGTGCATTCTTCGTTTGTGCTTTTGTTCCTTTCGATACCATACATAGGAGAATAGTGTGATAACCAAGAGTAAATATAAAATTTTGGCATAAATACTTAACCATATAGGAGGTTCAATATTGATGAGAAGTGTGGAGGGATTACTCCATAGTCCTCCAGAGTTGGTAGCTCGAACTTCTAGCTCATATATTCCTGGAGCCATATTGTTAAAAGCAATATAGTTGCTTTCGAGTGAAATCCATTGATTGTTCGTTCCACTCAATCGGTAGGAGAACCGAATATCATGAGTACGTACGTACTCCATGGTTGAGAAACTTAATTTAAAAGTATTTTGATTGTACTTGAGCGTTATTTTGTCTGTAAGTTCAATATTCTGGCTTAATATTTTGTGATGATTATATAAGGAATCTACATTAATAGTTGTGTCCAGAACTTTTAATTCTGTAAAGATGACTTTGGATATGTTTTTGTTGTATTTTATATTAGGATTAATATCGTAATATCCTCCATTTCCTCCTACTATGATATGACCGTTTTGTGACTTATATATGGAGTTATGTACGAAATCAGAGGTTTGTAACCCGTCGTTTTTGGCGTATGGGAGGCAATGAAATGTATAGCCATGTCCATGTTGATCTACTTGTATCTCTATTTTAGTAACTCCATCTGTAGTTACTACCCAAATATTTTGGTTGTTATCTTCGGTGATGCCTCGTACAAAATTTCCTTCCAGTCTGTGGCTCTTATTCAAATAGTAAATCGTATCAAGACGTGTGTCGAATATAGTAAGCCCTTCTCTTCCTCCCATCCACAAAAGATTTCGGCTGTCTATGTAGACGTTATTCTGTATTGTATCTTGGATGAATTGTGAGTTCTTATAGTTGTGGCGTATATTTTTTATTTCATGATTCTCTGTATTTATGACGTGAACACCATTACAGGTTGCCATATATATGGAGTTCTTTTTGTCAAAAAATACGTTCATGATATGCGGATCGACAAGACTGGAATTTTGTGGAGTAAATGTGTGAAAATATCCTGTTTTAGGATTAAATATATGCAGGCCACATTTTAAGTTCCCTAAATAGAGATTTCCTTTATTATCTTCAGTGATGCTCCATATACTGTTGTTGACGGGATTTCTTGGAAATTTATCAGAAAAAGGTTGTTGATGGAAACAATTATTCTGATAATAGCCGAATCCATCCAGATAGGTGCCAATCCATATTCTGTTTTGGGCATCTACGTGCATGCAAATAATCTTATTGCTAAATGAATTATTTTGCTCTTTCTTAAAAGTGGTAATATTCCCATTAGGATCTACTTTATAGATTCCATCTCCGTCTGTACCAATCCATAAATTATGCTCATGATCTTCCACTTGACATGAAGTATCGTAAGTGGAAGGGAGCATGGTTTTAGAGAAAGAGAAGAAGTGTGGGTTGTAGTAGGATATTCCGTTTCGCATTGTACCTACCCACATAGTGTTTTCATCATCATAGTAAAAGCACCATACTTTGTTGCTTCCTAATGAGTAAGGGGACAGGTTTTGTGAAATATGGGTATGTTGTTGTTTCTCTTTATCATAAATACTGATACCGTCATATTCTAATCCAATCCATATTTTATGGAAGTTATCTTCACAAATACTGATAACCTTATTTTTTAGAAGGAGGGTATTTTTTCCTATTGTACTTAACTTCCATGTGTTATTTGTATTTTGAGAGAACAGCCAAAGTCCTTCTGTGTTGGAACTATATACCCAAATGTCGAGGTTGTCGTCTACATAAAATTTATAGCTCAAGAATTTTTCTGCACCTAATGCTTCGTTTAGTGGAATAATGGCATTTGTATGCTTATGTAATAGATCTGTTATATGAAATTTATTCTCTCCGTCGATGTAAAATAGTTTATCTTTTTTTACACTGAAAAAAGTTATGTTCTCGGGCAAATCTTTTATGGTATGAGATTGTTGGGTACTGAAAGAATATACTTTCATTGTTTCTCCATTGTATGACCATAAATTATTGTGATCGTCAGTAATAATTGTTTGTGGATTTGCGCCGCTGTGCAATTGATATTTCTGAAGTAAGGGTTGTGCATTGACAAATAAGTCTTTTTCCCTATTGTATGTGAAGTAATAGCCAAAACGTTCTATCCAGATATTATTATCTTTATCAATTAAAATCTGACTGACAGAAGTTGATAAATCTGTTCCATCTTCAGTTTTTAAATATTGCTTTACATTGTATCCATCAAAACGGTTTATGGCACTGCTTGTCACACACCAAAGAAAGCCTTCGTTGTCTTTTAGCATATCTATTACTTCATTATCAGCTAAACCGTCAGAAGTAGTGAGATGTCGGAATTGATAATGCTCTTTCGCAATTGTTACATTAAATATAAAACAAAGTATGAACAATATCTGTGCTTTCATTTAATTGTATCTTTAATATAGAATTACTAGGTTTAAATAAAGGACTACTCATTTTAATTAATCATATAACAAAAATAGTAAAATATTCTTGTTATATTCTATTTGCAAAGATAATATTCATTTGAATTCCTGCTATATAGGCAGGGGTGTCTTATGTCTAAAAATAGGGTATGAAATGTTGATTCTACAATTGAAGGTATACTGTAATACATATCAGACCTTGGAGTAAATTGTTTGTATTTACATTTGCATGTGTAAAAAATCTTTGTTTTCTGTGTTCTTGGTAGTTTCTGTTTATCTATAGGTAAATGGTTTGCTTTTTGGGAACAATAAGTTTTATTAAATTCATAAATCTATGAAAACAGTAAGTAAAAAAGTTTTAATGTGTGGAGCTTTTTCCTTATCTATGTTGGGAGGAGTTCCGTATGTACAGGCAGATGCTCCAGATTGTTTGTTAGCGGTTCAGCAAGGAGCTAAAATTTCAGGTGTTATAACAGATTCCGAAGGTCCGATTATTGGAGCTTCCGTAGTTGAAAAAGGTACGAGTAACGGAACAATTACGGATTTAGATGGCCGTTTCTCTTTAGATGTAAAACCAGGTGCAATTCTTGTAGTCAGCTATGTGGGATATGCCTCACAAGAAGTAAAAGCAACGACTGGAACGATGAGAATTACCTTGAAGGAAGATAACCAGGTATTGGATGAAGTTGTAGTGACAGCTTTGGGTATTAAGAGAGAGAGAAAGGCTTTAGGATACGGAGTTGCAGAAGTTAAAGGAGAATCTCTTACTAAGGCGAAAGAAACGAATGTAATCAATTCTATGGCAGGACGTGTACCTGGTTTGGTAGTAAGCCAGACAGCCAGTGGCCCTTCTGGATCTACGCGTGTTATTTTACGTGGTAGTACAGAAATGACTGGTAATAATCAGCCATTATATGTGATTGATGGGGTACCTTTGGATAATACGAATTATGGAAGTGCTGGAACTTATGGCGGATATGATTTGGGTGATGGCATTTCGAGTATTAACCCAGATGATATTGAAAATATTTCTGTCTTGAAAGGTCCTGCTGCTTCAGCCTTGTATGGTAGCCGTGCGAGCCATGGAGTTATCCTTATTACCACAAAGAAAGCGGATGGGAAAGAAAAATTCAGTGTAGAATATAATGGAACTTTGACTATTGATACACAATTGTCTAAGTGGAATGATATTCAGCAAATATATGGTATGGGTAGCAATGGTACATATAGTATTGATGCAATATCAAATACCAATACGAGTTGGGGACCAAAAGCAGATGGAAATAACATGCTGACTTATTTTGATGGGGTATCACGTCCGTATTTGATTATTCCAGACAATACTTCAGGATTTTTCCGTACCGGTTTGACAGCTACTAATACAGCGGTAATCAGTGCTAGTCATGGTAAAACGGGGGTACGTTTTTCATATACAGATATGAGAAATAAGGATATTGTTCCTAAAACTCATATGAGCCGTAATAATTTCTCTTTGCGTGCAAATACTTCTTTATCAAAAGTTGATTTGGATTTTAGCGTGAACTATACACGTGAAGATGTGAAAAACCGTCCTGCTATGGGAGACAGTAAAGCTAATATCGGAAAGAACCTGATGACATTAGCCACAACTTATGATCAGGCATGGTTAAAGACTTATCAGGATGAAAATGGAGAATATAGCAACTGGAACGGAATGGACCCTTATAATGTAAATCCATATTGGGGCGTATATAAAAATCAGAATATTTCCCAAAAAGACCAGTTCCGTTTGAACGGTAAGGCTATTTGGAATATTAATCCCCACTTGAAGTTGCAAGGTACATTGGGTACTGAAATGAACTGGTTCACTTTTGAAGATTATCAGGCTCCGACTACTCCAGGATTCGAGGCTGGCCGTTTGCAGAATAGTACCTTCGAAAATCGTATGTATAACTTTGAGTTGTTGGCCTTGTATAACAATACATGGGGTGATTTTGATTTTAATGGAACTTTGGGAGGTAATATCTTTAAAGTGGATAATCTGACTACTATTACTACAGCGCAGGATATGCAGATTCGTGATGTAATCGCTTTACTTAGTTTTAATGAAATTAGTGTAGAGCAAAATACATATCGTAAACAGATTAATTCACTTTATGGAGCTGTAAACTTAGGTTGGAAGCACATGGTTTATTTTGATGCAACTTTACGTGCTGACCAGTCTTCTACCTTGCCTTTGAATAATAACTCTTATTTGTACCCTTCATTCTCAGGTAGCTTTATCTTCTCAGAGATAATCAATAAGAAGAACGCATTACCTTATGGAAAAATCCGTATGTCGTGGGCACAAGTTGGTAGCGATACCAATCCGTATCAGTTGGGACTGGTTTATACAAAGTCTAAATATACATATCCAGGTTATACAATAGGTTATATAAATAATAATACAGTGCCTAATAAGAATTTGAAACCCACTAGAACGAATTCTTTTGAAGTAGGTTTGGAAACAAAATTCCTGAATAACCGGATTGGTTTGGATTTCACCTATTATTCTCAGATTAGTAAGGATCAAATTATGGGTATGGCCAGTTCCTGGAGTTCAGGCTACAACTATCGTTTGATTAATGCGGGTGAAATAGAGAATAAGGGTATTGAAATAGCTTTGAATACTCGTTTGATTCAAACAAAAGACTTCTCTTGGGATTTGAACTTAAACTTCTCTAAAAACCAAAATAAGGTAAAAGAGCTGGTAGATGGAGTGGATATGTTTGAACTTGAAAAAGCGTCATGGCTTGATGTGCAGGTAGCGGCTAAGGTGGGTGAAAATTATGGATCTATCATTGGCCCGGACTTCCAGCGTAACGAGAATGGAGATATTCTTATTGATCCGTCGACAGGTCTGCCTATGTATGATAAGAGCTCACATATATTAGGTAATGCATCATGGGACTGGACAGGTGGTCTTGTTACAACTTTGGCTTATAAGAATTTATCATTGTCTGCTGTGTTTGATGTGAAAGTGGGTGCAGATCTCTATTCTATGTCTGCTCGTTCTGCTTATGAGTCCGGTAAGGCTTTGGAAACACTGCAGGGCCGTGAAGAGTGGTATCGTTCTGAAGAACAGCGTAAGGCAGCCGGATTCCCGAAAGGTTCTCCTGACTGGAAACCTACTGGTGGATTTATTGCTCCGGGAGTAATAGACAATGGCGATGGAACTTATCGTCCGAATGATATATACATTAATCCTGAAGATTATTGGATGAGTGTTTGTCGAAATGCCCCTTCAATGTTTATCTATGATAACTCGTATGTGAAATGCCGTGAGCTGACATTAACTTACCAGTTCCCGAAAAAGCTTCTGAAGAATGTAGTAGATAACTTGACCATTTCATTTGTAGCACGTAACCCGTTCATCGTGTATAAAAATATTCCTAACATAGACCCAGACTCTAACTATAATAATACTACAGGTATGGGATTGGAATATGGTTCTTTGCCTTCACGCAAAAGTTATGGATTCAATGTGAATATTAAATTCTAATCTGAGTAGACTCGTTACCTAAAATAAAATAGATATGAAATACAATAAATCAATTTTGGCAATGCTATTGACCGCATGTACTTTTTCATTTAGTGCTTGTAGTGATAGTTATATGGAAGATATGAATACAGACCCTTCTAAAGCAGATATAATTGACCCTAATGCCCAGCTTACTACTGCGGAATTACAGACGTATGGCAGATTGGATATGGTCGATATATTCAGAAACTATTTATATGCTTTTAACCAGCAGTTCATGGGATGCTGGAATACTACATTCCATGGTGGTCGCCATTTTATTGATAATAATATTATGGGATATGGCTGGACATTAGGTTATACAGGAGCTGTTTCAAATTTGGTAGATGCAGAATATCGAACAAAAGACGATCCGGAAAAAGTGAATATCAATGCGGCATTGAATATTTTTTATGTATATACAATGTCAGTTATGACAGACCTGTATGGAGATGTTCCTTACAGTGAGGCAGGAAAAGGTTATCTGGAAAGTATCTTTACTCCCCGTTATGACGAGCAGAAAGATATATATGATAGTTTCTTTAAGGTGTTAAGTAAGGCTGTTGATCAGTTTGACCCTGCTAAGGATGAGATAACAAGTGATGTGATTTACGATGGAGATATTCAGAAATGGAAGAAGTTTGCAAATTCTCTTCGCTTGCGTTTTGCAATGAGAATCTCCAATGTTGATCCGGAAAGGGCAAAACAAGAGTTTGAAAGCGCGTTGCAGGCAAACGGAGGAGTCTTTGAAAGCTCAAGTGATGATGCTTTGATTAAATATATGGAAATTTCATATAGCTTCGGATCAGAATCATATACAGATTATAGAGGAAATGCTTTGTCAAAAGTCCTTTATGGAAATGACCCTGCCAATAATCCGACTTATCTGTGTTCCACTTTCTTTAATCAGTTGTATAATACCGGTGACCCACGTACATTTAGAATAGCCCGTTGCTATTATGATGGTCTTATGAGTACTTCAAGTCCTGACAATCGTATTGACTTGACTGAAGAAATGATAGAAAAAGGTATTGCATTTCAGCCTTGTGTGCCCGGAGCATTCTCATGGGAACCATGGCCTACGGGATATGATAGTGATATTTTGAAGGAAATGGCTGAAACCAATCCGAATATTGTGTATTCAGTAGCACGTGAAGTAGAACCGAAGCTGGCAACAACTTTCTTGATGAGTGATAATCCTGGAGTGGTAATGACATATTCAGAGGTTATGTTTTTAATGGCTGAAGCTGCATTGAAAGGATGGAATGTAGGGTCAGCATCAGTAGAAGAGTATTATAAGAAAGGTGTAAGAGAAGCAATGAATTTCCTTTCAAATAATTATGATTGTGAGGAGATTACTGATGAAGAGTTTGAAACTTATTATAATGCTAATCCTATAGGTTATACAGACGAACAGAAAAAAAGTTCTATCAATACCCAAGCATGGATTTTACATTTTCTGAATCCGGCAGAGTGCTGGGCTAATGTACGGCGTTCTGGTTATCCAGTTTTAAAATCGCCTGTTGAGTATGGTTTTGAACAGTACCTGACGGATGGTAAGGAAATTCCAGTACGTTTCTGTTATCCTACTCTTGAGTCTTCGTATAATAAAGATAACTATGAAGAAGCTTTACAAAGAATGGGAGGTAAGGATAGCTGGTATACTCATGTATGGTGGGATTCTGTAGATTAATTGTAGATTAAATAAAGAGAAGAATATGAAAAAAATATATTTGATGCTTATGGCTTTTGTTGCTGTAAGTTTATTGGGAGTTTCATGTAAAGAGGATGAGCCTTTTTCAACTATTACAGAAGATGATTATCCTAAGATATTGGATCCTGTATTTCCTGATTGGGTAGATGGAGAACCAGCTGTGGTCTCACAGATAACTCATGATGCCAATTTTACAATGAAATTGACAGTTACTCCTTCTGATTATACAGAAGTAACTTGGTTAATAGACGGAGTGGAGGTTCAAAAAGGAAATGAAATAGATATTCCACTGGAAGCAGGAACTTACTCTTTAAAGGTTGTGGCAACGACTACAAAAGGACAATCCACTTCCAGGGAAGGAAAGATTGTGGTCAGTCCTCTTCAGGGCGAACCATGGTCGGAGGCTGTTGGCTTTGAACGAATTGTATCTAATGGGGCTCGTGCTCGTCTTTATGGAAATAATTTGTCTTTGGTCACAGGTGTAGTGATAGGCGAACAGACGGTTCCTATTGTATCGATGGGAAGTTCAGATTTGGGTAACTATGTAGAATATGAGGTTCCTTCAAACTTGGAGGTGGGAGAATATCGTATCAGCCTTGTAGATGTAGAAGGAAATAGCTATGGTGGAAATCTTGTAACGGTAGTTAATGTTCCGGTCATCACTGGCGGATTTGCACATGCAACCTCACATAGTGAATGGGTTATGACTGGTATCGGATTGGATAAGATTGCCTCTCTTAGTATTAATGGAACCACAGTGACTGAGTTTATCAGACAAAGTTATGACGAAATAGTACTTACCTGTCCAGAATTAGAGGATGGTATGTATGTATTGAAAGGAGAGAGTGATAATGGAGCAGAAGTCTTGTTCTATTCTTCACAAAAAATGGAGTCTGAAATCTCGTTCGCTGTTTCTTCAGAAACATTGCTCTGGGAAGGACATCATTATGTATCCTGGGATTTGCCAGACGGTGATCCTCATAAGACTTTTAACCTTATTCCTTTGGAAACTTTTGAATCGATTTATCCGGGTACAACAATGTATGTAAGTTATTCGATTAAGGCTGACGATGAATATCATCAGATTCGACTGACACATGCAGCTTGGGAACCCTATTTTACCGACCCGATAGATGTACAAGAAGACGGAGTTTACGAGTTTGTTTTAACTCAGGAAATTTTGAATACAATCGAGGAAAAGGGAGGATTTATTTGTGTAGGTCACGGATATTATGTGGATCGGATAACTATTAAATAATATCTTATGTCACAATCTTGTCCTTGTATTTTTACTTGGACAAGATTGTGTTTCTTAAAGGTTTCTATGTTAACCCTAATTAAAATTATGTATGAAGCATATATTATTATATGGAAGTTTGATGATATTGGTGCTTAGCTCATTACTATCCTCATGTTCAAGCGAAGAGAAATCTGTAATCATGCCGGTGCTTTTGCAAAGTAATCCTGAAAATGAAGCTCAAGAGGTTGATTTTGCACTTTCTGAGATTGTGCTGACGTTTAATAAGAAAGTCTGTATGTCTGCTTCGGACTTGGAAAAGTTACAGTTAAGCCCAAGTGCTCAAATAGAGAATATCTCATTTTCTGATGAGATTGTCACAGTGCAGATTTCAGGATTAACTCCAGAAACGCAGTATACTTTGACTATACCTGGTGGATTATTGATTGATGATGACAATAATTCTGTAGGTGAGATTAAAATACTTTTTAAGACCAAAGCTTTACCGGTTGACAAAGCGCCGGATAATGTTGGTATGGAAAACGATGCTTATGCGTTGTTTAAGAAAATAAAGGTTGGATGGAATTTGGGTAACTCCTTGGAGAGTTATGAAGATGGATTGGCCAATCACATGGATTCAGAGACTTCATGGGGGAATCCAATTGTGACAAAGGAGATGATTGATGCAGTGAAAAATGCAGGATTTAATGCTGTACGAATACCGGTCAGATGGTATCCTCATGTCGTGGATCAGAATACGATGGCTGAAATACGTCTTGATTGGTTGGCTCGTGTAAAGGAGGTGGTAGACTATTGTATAGATAATGACATGTATGTCATTTTAAATACGCATCATGAAGACTGGCTGGAAAGCCACCCTCTGAAATCAGAAGCGGAAACGGTATTGATGAAAGAAAAGAATCTATGGCATGCAATCGCATCTTATTTCAGGGATTACGATGAGCGTTTGATTTTTTCTGGCACTAATGAAGTCGAAATAAATTGGCAGGCACCTACTGCTGCTAATTTAGAAGTGCAGAATCGTTTTAATCAGTGCTTTGTAGATGCTGTACGTGCTACTGGAGGTAAGAATTATTATCGAAATTTGATTATTCAAACTTATGCCACCAATCCTGATTATGCATTTGATGGACTTCTTTTCCCGACTGATGTAGTGGATAAGCGAATGGCAATTGAGTTTCATTATTATCGCCCGGCAGGTTTCTCTTACATGGATTTTGCAGATTATACAGAGACTGTATATTATTGGGGGCAGGACTATATTCAGTATAATACAGTTGTATCAGGAGAACAGGAAGACTATGTAGATGAACTGTTTGGAAAGATTAAACAGCTTTGGGTGGATAAAGGCTATCCGGTTGTTATGGGTGAATATGGGGTGGTTACACCTCCTAAAGATAAGTCGGATGGGAATGTAAATGACTTAGCAGATACTAAAAGATATTATATGAGTTATATCACTTCTGCTGCCAAAAAGAATGGTATCGTTCCAATTGTTTGGGACAATGGTACTTTCTATAATCCTTTATATGATGGCCCATTTGTAGAAGGAAAAGAATATTTTGGCTTGTTTAATAGATGGTATCAGATGGAAGTAAACATCTACTCTAGACCCATTTTGGAAGGCATTATGGAAGGGGCTAATACTGAATATCCATTTTAAAGATTGATTGTATGAGAAAACTTATAACTTTTATTTTAATAATTGTTTTGTCTGTGGGAGGATATGCTTCTCCTAAAAAGTCGTTTGAGATAAAGAGAGGGGTAAACCTGAGCCATTGGTTGTCTCAACGGGGAGAAAATACTCCTTCCATACAAGACGGAATGAGTGCAACTGATTTTTCCCGAATAGCTCGGGCTGGTTTTGACCATGTACGATTGCCCATTGATGAAGAAGTGTTGTGGCAGGAAAATGGTCAGAAAAATAAAGAAGCTTTTTCTTATCTTCATAAAGGTATTGAGTGGGCTTTAAAAAATGATTTAAGAGTCATTGTGGATTTGCATATTGTACGATCACATTATTTTAATGCAGGGAATGAAGGAAAGAAAAATAGTTTGTGGGAAAAGCCGGAAGCGCAAACTCATTTTCTTGCACTCTGGCAGGATTTAGTACAAGAATTAAAGGGCTATTCAACTTCAGATGTGGCTTATGAGATAATGAATGAGCCGACTGCTCCAAATCATGAGGACTGGAATAAACTGGTTGAGAAAGCCTATCAGATAATTAGAAAGGTTGAAAAGGAAAGAGTTATTGTCATCGGTTCCAATATGTGGCAAGGGGTAGATACTTTTCAATATTTGAAGGTTCCCCAAGGAGATGAGTTCATTTTGTTGAGCTGTCATTTCTATGAACCTTTCCTGTTGAGTCACTATCAGGCAGGTTGGACTGAATTTGGTAAGTATCAGGGCAATGTACATTATCCTGGTTATTTGGTGTCGAAAGATGAATTTGATTCTTTATCAGCAGATGATAAAAAATTGGTTGCACGTTGGCGTACAACTCCTTGGAACCGGGAAACACTGTCTGCATTTTTAAGTAAGGCTAAAAGGGTAGCAGATGAAAAGGGGCTGAATTTATATTGTGGAGAATTTGGAATTTATGAAAAAGCTCCGATAGAATCAGCATTGAAATGGTATGCAGACGTAATTAGTGTATTTGATAGTCTTAATATAGCTTGGGCTAAATGGGATTATAAAGGAGGATTTGGAATATATACATCTCAAAATCAGCAGAAAAAAGATTTGCTTAAAGTGCTGATGTCTGGTAGTGGGAAGAAGGTGGTCGTAGGAGAGACACCTGTTTATCTGGATACTCGAAAACCTTTGGAGCTTCGTGTGAAAGATGCATTGAACAGAATGACTGTAGAAGAGAAGACGCGTTTAAGTTATGCGGATGGCCGTTTCAGTACACCTGGATGTGCTCGTTTGGGTATTCCTGGGTTGATGTATTCCGATGGCCCTCATGGAGTACGTGCAGAAATTTGCTGGAATAGCTGGGATTATGCTGGATGGACTAATGACAGTTGCACTGCTTTTCCAGCCTTGACTTGTTTGGCTTCTACTTGGAATCCCTCTTTGTCGAAGGCGTATGGAACAGCTATCGGGGAAGAGGCACGTTATCGTCATAAAAATGTATTGTTAGGACCTGGAGTGAATATTTACCGTACTCCGTTGAATGGACGTAACTTTGAATATATGGGTGAAGATCCTTTTTTGGCTGCACGTATGTGTGTTCCTTATATTCAGGGAGTACAGGAAAATGGGGTTGCAGCTTGTGTAAAGCATTATGCACTTAACAATCAGGAACATTGGCGTAATCATATTGATGTGCAGGTGAGTGATCGTGCATTGTATGAGATTTATCTTCCTGCATTCAAAGCTGCGATAGAAGAAGGAAAATCATGGACTATTATGGGAGCTTATAATAAAGTTCGTGGAACACATGCCGCTCATAATAAATTACTGAATAATGATATACTGAAGGGTGAATGGGGTTTTGACGGATGTGTGGTTACAGACTGGGGAGCTGCGCATGATACGTATGAAGCTGCTATGTATGGATTAGATCTTGAGCTTGGTACTTTTACAAATGGTTTGACCTCTAATTCAAGCTTGGGGTATGATAGTTATTATTTAGGAAATGCGTACTTGCAGATGGTGAAAGAGGGTAAAGTTCCGATGGAAGTAGTAAATGACAAAGCAGCTCGCGTGTTGAGATTAATATTCAGAACGGCCATGAATGATAATGGAAAGTTAGGTGCTATGTCTAATGATTCTCATTATGAAACAGCCTATCAGATAGCAACAGAAGGGATTGTTTTGTTGAAAAATGAGGCTACATTTAAGGGAGAGTCTCTTTTACCTTTAAGTCAAGGAAAGTACAAGCGTGTCTTAGTGGTAGGAGATAATGCTATTCGGAATTTGATGCAGGGAGGAGGTTCCTCTGAATTAAAGCCTAAGATGGTGATTACTCCTCTTGAAGCATTGACAGAGAAATTGGGAAAAGAATGTGTGAAATTTACTCAGGGGTATGTAGCTGGACGACCTATGTTTGATCGGGCCGATACATTTTCTCAGTCAGTGATTGATTCTCTTTATACGGCAGCTGTTAATGAAGCCCAGAAAGCGGATCTGGTTATTTTTATGGGTGGACTTAATAAGAATTTTCAGCAGGATTGCGAAGGAGATGATCGGAAAACATTCCAATTGCCATTTGAACAGGATCGGCTTATCAAAGGCCTTTTGAAGGCTAATAAGAAAGTGGTAGTGGTGTTGACAAGTGGAAATGCTGTGGATATGCCTTGGCTGAAGGAGGTCCCTTCAGTTATACAATCATGGTATCTGGGCTCTATTGGTGGAAAGGCACTTGCCGATGTGATTACAGGTGAGGTCACTCCGAGTGGTAAATTGCCTTTCTCTTATCCGGCTAAATTAGAAGACTGCCCAGCTCACTATTATGGAGAAATCAGTTATCCTGGAGACGGTATCCGACAGGAATACAAAGAAGATATCTTGGTGGGTTATCGCTGGTATGATACAAAAAAAATCAAACCTCTTTTCCCATTTGGGTATGGATTGAGTTATACACAATTTGAATACGGAAAGCCGGTTGTTTCTTCTTCTCAGATGCAATCCGGAGATGTATTGGAAATCAAATGTACTGTAAGAAATGTAGGAAAAGTAGCAGGAAAAGAAGTTGTACAATTGTATATCGGAGATGAAAAATGCAGTGTATTGCGTCCGTTGAAAGAATTGAAAGATTTTTATAAAGTAACACTCCAACCAGGTGAAGAAAAAGAGGTACTGTTTACGATAGATGAGGAAGACTTGAAATTTTTTGATGATACGCAGCATAAATGGGTGGCAGAATCAGGCAAATTCAAGATTTATATAGGCAGTTCATCAAAAGATATAAAGGGAGTTGTAGAGTTTGACTATAAGAATTAATACTGATATTAATAATTAAAAAAGAAATACCATGAATTTGATAAAGAACGTAGTTTTGGCCTCAGTGCTTGGATCTGGCATGTGTATGGCACAAAACGTGCAGAGCGTGACACCGGCTATCCCAGTAGATAAGAATATAGAGGCAAATATTCAGAAATGGCTGAATAAAATGACGCTGGAGGAAAAAATCGGACAGATGTGCGAAATTACTATTGATGTAGTAACTGATTTTGAGGCGAGTAAGAAGCATGGCTTTACAATGAGCGAAGCTATGCTCGATACGGTCATCGGGAAATATAAAGTAGGATCACTCTTGAATGTTCCGTTGAGTGTGGCACAGAAGAAAGAAGTTTGGGCCAAAGCAATCAAACGGATACAGGAAATTTCCATGAAAGAAATAGGTATTCCTTGTATTTATGGTGTAGACCAGATTCATGGAACGACTTATACTCTTGATGGTACCATGTTCCCACAGGGCATTAATATGGGAGCTTCTTTCAATCGCGAACTGACGAAGAAGGGGGCTGAAATATCAGCTTACGAAACAAAGGCCAGTTGTATTCCTTGGACATACGCTCCAGTGGTTGATTTAGGAAGAGATCCGCGTTGGCCTCGAATGTGGGAAAATTATGGAGAAGACTGCTACGTGAATGCAGAAATGGGAAAGGCTGCTGTAGAAGGATTTCAGGGAGAGGATCCCAATCATATTGGTGAATACAATGTGGCTGCCTGTATGAAGCATTATATGGGATATGGAGTCCCAGTATCAGGAAAGGATCGTACACCGTCTTCTATTTCTCGTAGCGATATGCGTGAGAAACATTTTGCTCCTTTCCTGGAGGCGATTCGTCATGGAGCCTTGAGTGTCATGGTGAATTCTGGAGTCGATAACGGAATACCTTTCCATGCCAATCATGAGTTGTTGACAGAGTGGTTGAAAGAAGGATTGAACTGGGATGGCATGATAGTGACCGACTGGGCAGATATTAATAACCTTTGTACCCGTGACCATATTGCAGCTACTAAAAAAGAAGCAATAAAGATAGCTATTAATGCGGGTATTGATATGTCAATGGTTCCGTATGAAGTCAGTTTCTGTACTTATTTGAAAGAGCTGGTAGAAGAAGGAGAAGTACCGATGAGCCGTATTGATGATGCTGTAGCCCGTGTGTTACGTTTAAAATATCGTCTGGGGTTGTTTGAAAATCCATATTGGGATATTAAAAAATATGATAAGTTTGGATCGGAAGAATTTGCAAAAGTTGCTCTCCAGGCTGCTGAAGAATCAGAGGTATTGTTGAAGAATGAACAGAATGTATTACCGGTAGCCAAAGGTAAAAAAATTCTTCTGACAGGTCCTAATGCAAACTCTATGCGTTGTTTGAACGGAGGCTGGTCTTATAGTTGGCAGGGAAATAAGGCAGATGAATATGCCGGAGCCTATAATACGATTTATGAAGCGTTCTGCCATAAATATGGAAAAGAAAATGTGGTTTATGAGCCGGGGGTAACTTATGCAGCATCAGACCCTAATGCCATAACGAATCAAAATGATAACTGGTGGCAGGAAAATGAGCCGGAAATAGAAAAAGTTGTGGCTGCTGCAGCAAAGGTTGATGTTATTGTAGCTTGTATTGGTGAAAACTCTTACTGTGAAACCCCGGGAAATTTGACAGACCTGACACTTTCAGAAAATCAGCGCAACCTGGTAAAAGCATTAGCAAAAACGGGAAAACCTGTTATTTTAGTGTTAAATCAGGGACGTCCGCGTATCATTAATGATATTGAACCTTTAGCTCAGGGAGTGATTAATATTATGCTTCCTAGTAACTATGGAGCAGATGCGTTGGCAAATCTGATGTCTGGTGATGCGAATTTTAGTGCCAAAATGCCTTTCACTTATCCGAAGTATATTAATGCAATTGCCACGTATGATTACAAACCTTGTGAAAACTTGGGACAGATGGCAGGAAACTATAATTACGATTCTGTAATGGATGTACAATGGCCGTTTGGTTTTGGACTTAGTTATACAACTTATGTATACAATAACCTGAAAGTTGATAAAACTTCTTTTACTGCTGAAGATGAACTGACAATCTCTGTAGATGTAACGAATACCGGAAAGGTTGCAGGGAAAGAAGCGGTTTTGTTGTTCTCAAAAGATTTGGTGGCAAGTAGTACTCCTGATAATATTCGTTTGCGTAATTTTGAGAAGGTATACTTAAAACCGGGTGAAACAAAGACAGTTACAATGAAGATAAAAGGCAGTGATCTCGCTTTCGTTGGCTATGATGGCAAATGGCGTCTTGAAAAGGGAGATTTTAAAATAAAATGTGGTAACTTGTGGGCAGATATAAAATGTTCTGAAACAAAACTATGGGAAACTGCTAATAAGTAACTTTATGAGGTATGGTATTTTATTATTGGGTTTAGCTTTTTTAGGCTGTGCTCGTCCCGATTTCCGTGACTCTTCCTTACCTTCCGAACAGAGGGCAGAGCTGTTGTTACAGGAACTGACGCTGGAAGAAAAGATTTCCTTAATGATGGATGTATCAAAGCCGGTGGAACGGTTAGGTATAAAGCCATATAACTGGTGGAATGAAGCATTGCACGGAGTGGCACGTGCTGGATTGGCTACGGTATTTCCGCAGTCAATCGGTATGGCAGCCTCTTTTAATGACTCGTTGGTATATGAGGTATTTACGGCAGTGTCGGATGAGGCTCGAGCTAAAAATGTATATTATGCGTCGAAGGGAAGTTATGAAAGGTACCAAGGGCTTACGATGTGGACTCCAAATGTGAATATTTATAGAGATCCTCGTTGGGGCCGCGGAATAGAAACATACGGAGAAGACCCGTATCTGACTACTTGTATGGGGGTAAATGTAGTAAAAGGGCTGCAAGGTGTCAATGACGGAAAATACGATAAGTTGCATGCCTGCGCCAAACATTTTGCCGTGCATTCCGGACCGGAGTGGAACCGCCATTCTTTTGATGTAGAAGATTTGCCGCTTCGTGATTTATATGAAACTTATTTGCCTGCTTTCAAAGCCTTGGTACAGGATGCAGATGTGAAAGAAGTGATGTGCGCCTATAATCGGTTTGAAGGAGAACCGTGTTGTGGAAACAAACGTCTGCTGACTCAGATTCTGAGAGAAGAGTGGGGATTTGATGGTATCATATTAAGTGACTGCTGGGCAATCAATGATTTTTTTGAGGAAAAAGGACATCGAACTCATAAAGACGCTCCTTCTGCAGCTTCTGCGGCTGTGTTGAGTGGTACAGACCTGGAATGTGGTTCAACTTATGAATCGTTGATAGAAGCTGCAAAGAAGGGGATGATAGATGAAAAAGCAATAGACCGTTCCGTGAAGAAATTGCTGAAGGCCCGTTTTGATTTGGGAGAAATGGACGATCCCTCCAAAGTGTCCTGGACAAAGATTCCTTTCTCTGTAGTGGCTTCTGCCACACATGATTCGTTGGCATTGAAAATGGCTCGTGAATCGATGACATTGTTGCTCAACAAACAAAATGTGCTTCCATTGAAACGTGGCAATTTGACGGTTGCTGTAATGGGACCCAATGCCAAAGATTCTGTCATGATGTGGGGAAACTATAATGGAGTACCGGCCCACACGGTGACCGTATTGGATGGTATTCGTGCAGCTCTTGGAAAAGGAGATAAACTGATTTATGAACAGGGGTGTCCTTGTGTAGGTGATGATTTGCTGGAGAGTGTGTTCAGTGAGTGCAAGTCGGAAGGCAGACCTGGATTCAGTGCCCGTTACTGGAACAATGTGAACCACGAAGGAAAAGTGGATGTAGAAACACGGGTGATGACTCCGTTCAACTTCTGTACTTCAGGGGCTACGGTGTTTGCACCGGGTGTGAATCTGACGGATTTCTCTGCAACCTACAATGCGACTTATGTACCAAAGGCTTCCGGTGAGGTTATCTTCGATGTGTACAGCTTTGGCAAAGGACGGTTGCTGGTGAATCAGAAAGAAGCCATGTCATTTTATAATAGTCATGGCGGAAACAAGCAATCGTATGCTTTACAAGTGGAAGCAGGGAAGAAGTATGACATTGAATTGCAGTTTGAATATCTGCAGAGTGATGCGCAGCTGAATTTCGATATGGGCTTTAAGAAGAAAGTGGATATTGCCCAATCTGTCAATGCGGTCCGGAATGCCGATGTCGTTGTTTTCGTGGGAGGTATCTCCCCGAGCCTGGAAGGTGAGGAAATGGGAGTTGATTTGCCTGGCTTTAAGAAGGGAGACCGTACCAGCATTGAGCTGCCGGAAGTACAGCGGAATTTGCTTGCTGCCTTGCATCGTGCAGGGAAAAAGGTAATTTTAGTGAACTGCTCCGGTTCACCTGTCGGACTGGTTCCTGAAACTGAGACTTGTGAGGCTATCTTGCAGGCCTGGTATCCAGGACAGCAGGGTGGTCGGGCGGTAGCCGATGTTTTGTTTGGTGATTACAATCCGGCCGGAAGATTGCCGGTTACTTTTTACCGAAGCATCGAGCAGTTACCCGATTTTGAAGATTATAATATGACAGGACGAACTTATCGTTTCATGAAAGAACGCCCGCTGTTCCCGTTCGGATATGGCTTGAGCTATACGACGTTTACATACGGGGCAGCCACTTTCAGCAAGCAGACGGTAGGCAGTGAGGATAATCTCTCTCTGGTGGTTCCGGTTTCGAATACGGGCAGCCGGGATGGAGAAGAAGTGGTGCAAGTCTACCTGAGTAAGGTGGGAGATGAGGCTGGTCCGGTCAAGACTCTGCGTGCATTCAAGCGTGTATCCGTTCCCGCCGGAAAGACAGTCAATGTACACATTACCTTGTCAAAGAAAGATTTGGAATGGTGGAATGAAGGCACACACAGCATCCAGTTCTGTCCGGGAGAATATCAGGTATGGATTGGAGGTAGTTCGGATGAGAAAGCGTTAAGCAAGTATGCAATACAGCTGAAGTGATGTGAATTTCCCTATATAACAGGCAGGGCGGTACCTGAGAAATAAAGGTATCGCCCTGCTTGTTTTTATAATACTATACTCTCTTATAGAATCAGTTCATAATCTACGATTCCTAACCACTTCCCGAATTTACGGCCTACTTCCCGAAAATAAGATACCTTTTCAAACCCTAACTTTTCGTGCAGGGCGTAGCTGGCTTCGTTACCTTCGGTGATGCAGGCTATCAGGGCATGCAGTTCGTAGCGGCGGCATTCTTCTATTAGATGCAGCATCAGTTCTTTTCCGATACCTTTCCCGGTATGCGAAGGAGCCAGGTAGATGGTGGTCTCTGCACTTTGGTTGTAAGCAGCCTTTTCTTTCCATCCGTGCACATAGCAGTAGCCAGCAATCTGCCCTTCCGTCTCATATACAAAGTACGGATACTTCTCATTGATGTGCTGGATACGTGTCCACATTTCCTCTTCGCTCACCGGTTCCAGTTCAAAGGTGATGGTAGTGTGGGCGATGTAATGATTATAGATGGCAGTGATGGCCGATGTATCTTCTTTGTGTACCTTTCGAATCATATTAAAGTATTAAGCCGAGGGTGAGTAATAATCCAAAAATAAGCATATTGCGGGAGGTTTCTCCCAAAATTCCGTTCAGGGCTTTCCCGCGGTAGATACGGGCCATGTGCTGGGTAGTCAGGATGTGTGGAATCAGGTACAGCTGGGGTAGCAGTACGGCATAGATTTTCCCGATTTCCAGGAAGTAGAAGCAGCACCAGCAGGCCGCCAGTCCTAACAGAAAGTAAAGAATCAGTCCGGCTTTGGCACCCAGGCGTACCACGATGGTTTTCTTGCCGCTGATAGCATCCTGTTCACGGTCGCGGAAGTTATTAATCATCAGCAGGGTATCGATGATGAGGCCGCAGGCCAGTGAAGCCATGGTGACAGACATGTTCCAGTCGTGCGCCATGACATAGTAGGTACATCCCACGGGTACGAAGCCGAAGAAAACAAGTACCAGCAAGTCGCCCCATCCGTGATAAGCCAGCGGATACGGTCCGGCGGTATAGAGGAAGGCAAAAATCATGCAGGCAATACCAACCGGAATCATTTCCAGTCCTCCGTAGTAAAGCAGGCAAAGTCCGGTGATTCCTGCTAACAGGGTGGTACAGGCAATTCCGGCTTTCATGGCCTTGGCGCTGATCCATCCTTGTGCACAGGCGCGTTCCGGGCCCAGCCGGTCTTCGCGGTCGCTGCCTTTCAGAAAATCAAACAAGTCGTTGATGAAATTGGCGTCAATTTGCATCAGAAACGCAAACAGAAAGCAAAGCAAGGCAGGCGTTAATTGAAAGTGACCGTAAATAAAGGCCAGCGCACAGCCCAGCATGACGGGTATGGCAGCACCGGTCAATGTCTTGGGGCGGGCAGCCAACAACCAGGCTTTTATGGAATTGGTTTTGACGTTTGTCATTGTGGATTGATTTTTAGTTTTTCGTCCGGCAAAGTTAGGTATTTTTTTACGACCTTTGTCACGACCGGATAGTTATATGTATTTTAAAATGATGAAACGATTGAACTTGCTGGCAGGTTGCCTGGTGGTGCTATGTGTCCTGCTTTCTTCTTGTGCTACGGCTTCTTTTTCCAAATATAAAGGCGTGGGGCGTGTAAAGCGCTATGATTTCTACAGTGCCCAGTTGCCCGATTCTTTCGATGGTTTCCGTGTGGCTTTTGCTTCCGATTTTCATTACGAGAGTCGGTTTACCGCCCGTCGTTTGCCAGGCATGTGCCAGGCACTTCGTTCGCTGGATGCGGATGTGTTGCTACTGGGAGGTGACTATCGGGGGCGTAACGGAGGAGATGTGACGCAACTCTTTCAGGCGCTGAAGACGGTGGAGACACCCTGCGGAACGTATGCCGTGATGGGAAACCACGAGCGTGGGCAGGCTGACTCGCTGGCACGGAAGGCCATGCAGGAAACTGGGGTACACTTACTGGAGCACAAGGTGGATACCTTGTGGAGGGGAAAGGAGTACATTTTGCTGTGTGGCATTCGTAACCCGTTTGACCTGAAACAGAACGGGGTGTCACCTACCTTGGCATTGCAGGAAGAAGATTTCGTGCTGATGTTGGTGCATACACCCGATTATGTGGAGGATGTGAATGTGGCGCACACCGATTTGGCACTGGCCGGACATACGCACGGGGGACAAGTCAGTTTGTTCCGCCGATGGACACCGGCACATTTCTCTAAATACGGCAACCGTTTTCTGACGGGACTGAAGTACAGCAGTGCAGGCATTCCCGTGATTGTCACCAATGGGCTGGGGACTTCCCGTAAGGATGTACGTTTGTTCACACCGAGCGAGGTGGTGCTGGTGGTACTGCACAAAAAGAAATGATTACCGGTACAATTCTTTTTCCTGAATAATTCTGAATACTTCCGGATGCAGGAAATAGCGCAGGTCTTTTCCTTCCCGGATGCCTTTGCGGATAAAGGTCGAACTGATTTCGATGAGGGGAGTTTGTACGACTCTGACATGAGGAGGCAGACTAGTTACGTCCTCTAAAGGGTAACCCTGCCGCGGATAAACCAGCATGTGATGGCGGCGGATGATTTCTTCGGGGGATTTCCAACGGTCGAAGGCCTGCCAGTTGTCGGCACCGATAATCAAGTGGAATTCCCGGTCGGGATACTGTTCGGCCAGCTTGTCGAGGGTATGAATGGTGTACGACGGGCGTGGAAGCCGGAACTCAAAGTCGGATGCCCGGAAATGAGGGTATCCTGCCACGGCAGCTTCCACCATTTCCAGCCGCAGATGGTCGTCGAGCAGAGTCTCGTTCTGTTTAAACGGGTTCTGAGGAGTGACTAAAAACCATACCTCCTCCAGTCCCCCGTATTCACACAGGTAATTGGCCAGTGCCAGATGTCCTGTATGAATAGGGTTGAAGGAGCCTCCGAAAAGTCCGGTCTTTATTTGAAGCTTTTTTTCCATTGTTTGTAGTTGGGTATCTGCCAGGCAGCCACCAGCAGCATGGCTGCGGCAATGATGTATTCTTCTTTTGCTACGGCTACTACACCGACAGCTATGGCTGCCAGTCCGATGACTATACAGAGCAGGGTCATCATCAGTATGGTTCTCTTTGGCTTTTGGGGCATATCGAAATGAGTTTTATTGTAGGATGAAATTACGGATGGTCTGCAAGGCTTCGGCTTGGGCTTTTTCCAAATCATCATTGACAATCACGACGTCGAACTTCGGGGCATAGCTCAATTCGAAAGTTGCTTTTGCCAGGCGGTTCTCGATAACTTCGGGCGCATCGGTACCACGACCGGTCAGCCGCTTGCGGAGCTCTTCGAGTGAGGGCGGCTGGATAAATACAGCCAGCGCCCGATTGCCGTAAAATTTCTTGATATTGCATCCGCCTACTACGTCGACATCGAAAATTACATTCTGTCCGGCTGCCAGCTGTTTTTCTACCTGTGCTTTCAGTGTGCCATAGAAACGGTCCTTGTACACTTCTTCGTATTCCAGAAACTCATTGTTGGCGATACGCTGCTTGAATTCTTCTGGTGTCAGGAAGAAGTATTCCACTCCGTTCTGCTCTGTGCCACGGGGCGCGCGGCTGGTGGCAGAGATGGAGAAGGCCAGATTCAGGTTCTGTGTCAGCAAGTAATTGATAATGGTGGATTTACCAGAGCCGGAGGGGGCTGAAAAAATAATAAGTTTGCCTGCCATATTCTTTTTTACATTACGTTCAACACTTGTTCCTTAATCTGTTCCAGTTCGTCTTTCATCTGCACCACGATGTTCTGCATTTCGGCATGGTTCGACTTGCTGCCGGTGGTATTGATTTCACGTCCCATTTCCTGAGCGATGAATCCCAGTTTCTTGCCTTGTCCGTGTCCGCCAGCCATGGTTTCGCGGAAATATTTCAGGTGGTTGGCCAGACGCTGCTTCTCTTCGTTGATGTCCAGCTTTTCGATGTAATAAATCAACTCCTGCTCCAGACGGTTCTTGTCATAGTCGATGCTCAGCGTTTTTTCTAATGCATCGGTAATGCGTTCCCGTATCTTGGCCACACGTTCCTTCTCGTAAGGCTCGATGGATTTCATCAACCGTTCGATGTTGTCGATTTTTTCTGTAAATTTCTTTTCGAGAGCTGCACCTTCCTGCTTGCGGAAGTCAACCAGATGTTGCAGAGCGGTTTCGATGGTTTGTTTGGCTGCAGTCCATTCTTCGTCCGACAGTTCCTGCACGTCTACGCGGGTCAGCACGTCGGGCATGCGCAACAAAGTGGCAAACCAGTCTTCCGGCAACGGAATATGGCAAGTTTCAGAAATGGTTTTTATCTGGTTGTAATAGTTTTCTACCAAGGCTGTATTGATGGGAGTAGCCGATTCGGCGGCGTCTTTTTCCACCCATATAGAGAAGTCAACTTTCCCGCGTTCCAGTGTCTGGGCAATCAGGTTGCGGATTTCCATTTCTTTTTCACGATACAATGGAGCGATGCGTGTGGATAAGTCCATTGCTTTGCTGTTCAACGATTTGATTTCCACGTTGATTTTTTTGTCTCCGAACACAGTGACTGCTTTTCCGTATCCGGTCATTGACTGTATCATAACTCCTTCTGTTTTTTGATAATTTGGATACAAAGGTAGGAAAAATCTAAATAAAGAATAAGCAGCTGTTAAAAAAACGTGTGAAATACCTTTGACTCTGACGGATGGAACAGAGTTTCGGCAAACTTTCTGCTTCTTTTTTCATGAGATAGTGAGAAGAAAAGTGTATATTTGCAGACTATAATAATTGTATCGAGTTTAATTATGTCATGCATTTTACATATTGAAACATCTACGGAAGTTTGTTCTGTGGCTGTAAGCCAGGATGGAGCTTCCATTTTCTCAAAAGAAGATTTTAACGGCCCTTCGCATGCCACTGTATTGGGGGTATTTGTGGATGAAGCCTTGTCGTTCATTGATAACCATGCCATTCCGTTGGATGCGGTGGCAGTAAGCTGTGGTCCTGGTTCGTACACGGGGCTGCGTATTGGTGTGTCAATGGCGAAAGGTATCTGTTACGGGCGGAACATTCCGCTGATAGGATTGCCCACACTGGAGGTGATGTGTGTGCCGGTACTGCTTGCGCACGACCTGCCGGAAGATGCTTTGCTTTGCCCGATGATTGATGCCCGTCGTATGGAAGTATATGCGGCCGTGTATGACCGTGCTTTGAAGGTGCAGCGTGCCATCGGAGCAGATATTATTGACGAAAATTCGTATGCCGAATATTTGGAGAAACATCCGGTGTATTTCTTTGGTAACGGAGCAGCCAAGTGCAAGGAAAAACTTTCGCACCCCAACGCACACTTCATTGAGAATATTCATCCGGTAGCCAAATGGATGTTCCCGCTGGCCGAGAAAGCCATGGCAGTGGAAGATTTCAAGGATGTGGCTTATTTCGAGCCGTTCTATCTGAAGGAATTCGTGGCTTCCAGTCCGAAGAAACTGCTGTAAGGGCGTATGGCCGGTGAGGCGTAAAAAGATTTGATTTGTAGAATAACAGAATTTTATATGGAATATAATACCCAGCAACGAAAATTGCCACTTCCGGAGTATGGACGAAGTGTGCAGAACATGGTAGACCATGCATTGACCATCGAAGACCGTGAAGAGCGTCAGCGGTGTGCCAATACGATTGTAAACATAATGGGAGGCATGTTCCCGCAATTGCGCGACATGGAGGATTTCCGTCATAAACTGTGGGATCATCTGGCCATTATGTCCGACTTCAAACTGGATATTGACTATCCGGTGGAAATTGTGAAGAAGGAAAGTTTGGAAGTGAAACCGGACAGAATTCCCTATTCTCCGAACGTCATTCGTTTCCGTCATTACGGACGGTTTATTCAGGACTTGATTAAGATTGCAGTAGACTATCCGGAAGGTGACGAGAAAAAACAGCTGATAAAATATATCGCCAATCACATGAAGAAGGATTACATCAACTTCAACAAGGATGGGGTGGAAGACCAGAAAATCCTGGAGGATTTGTGCGAGCTGTCAGAAGGACGTATCAAGCTGACGACGGATGACTTGAAGCTGGTGGAACAGCGTTCGTTCGGTCCGCGTCGCCGTCAGATGAACAATAACAATCAGCAGAAAAAGAAATATTAATCAAAATCGGATACTATGGCTTCATTTGTAATCGAAGGAGGACACAAACTGCATGGCGAGATTGTGCCTCAGGGTGCTAAAAACGAAGTATTACAGGTACTTTGTGCCACATTGCTGACAGATGAGGAAGTGACTATTGAAAACATTCCGAACATTCTGGATGTGAACAACCTGATACAGTTGCTTCGTGACATGGGGGTGAAGGTCTCTAAGTCGGGAAGTGATACCTACACTTTTCAGGCAGATAATCTGAATCTGGCTTACCTGGAGAGTGATGACTTCTTGAACCGTTGCTCTAAATTGCGTGGTTCGGTGATGCTGGTAGGCCCTTTGGTAGCTCGCTTCGGAAAGGCAATGATTTCGAAACCGGGTGGTGATAAAATCGGACGCCGCCGTCTGGATACGCACTTCCTGGGTATTCAGAAACTGGGTGCCTCGTTTGAATATGATGCCGTGAATGGTCGTTTTTGTATCAATGCCGAGAAGCTGAAAGGCGCTTATATGTTGCTGGATGAGGCTTCTGTGACCGGTACGGCCAATATTGTGATGGCTGCTGTATTGGCCGAAGGGGTGACAACGATTTACAATGCAGCCTGTGAACCTTATTTGCAGCAGTTGTGCCGGATGCTGAATCGCATGGGAGCTAAGATTTCGGGTATCGCATCGAACTTGCTTACCATCGAAGGCGTATCCAGCTTGAAAGGTTGTTCGCATCGGGTGCTTCCAGATATGATTGAGGTCGGCAGTTTCATCGGAATGGCTGCCATGACGGGAAGTGAAATTACCATCAAGGATGTATCCTACCAGAATCTGGGAATCATTCCCGACAGTTTCCGTCGTTTGGGTATCCGCCTGGAACAGCGGGGTGACGATATATTTGTGCCTGCGCAGGAACATTATCAGATAGAGTCGTTTATTGACGGCTCCATTATGACCATTGCCGATGCACCGTGGCCGGGATTGACTCCTGACCTGCTGAGTGTGATGCTCGTTGTGGCTACTCAGGCCAAGGGCAGTGTGCTGATTCATCAGAAGATGTTTGAAAGCCGTCTGTTCTTTGTGGACAAATTGATTGACATGGGAGCACAGATTATCTTATGCGACCCGCACCGTGCGGTGGTAATCGGTCATGACCGCAATTTCTGTCTGCGGGGCGGCAACATGACTTCGCCGGATATTCGTGCCGGTATTGCCTTGCTGATTGCAGCACTGGGAGCAGAAGGAAACAGCCGCATCCATAACATTGAGCAGATTGACCGAGGATACCAGCATATCGAACAGCGATTGACTGCACTCGGTGCACGTATCACACGTATTGAATAAATATGATTAGAAAAGAAGAAGTATTTAAAATAGGAATCATCAACAAACCCCACGGAGTGAAGGGGGAGGTGTCGTTTACGTTTACCGACGATATTTTCGATCGGGTGGACTGCGACTACCTGATTCTGTTACTCGACGGGATTCTGGTTCCATTTTTTATTGAGGAATATCGCTTCCGCTCCGACAATGCAGCGCTGGTGAAATTCGAAGGGATAGACACGGCTGAGAAGGCACGTAGTTTTACCAATGTGGAAGTGTATTTCCCGAAAAAGTATATGGAAGAACAGGATGAAATCACTTCCTGGAATTTCTTTGTCGGATTCAAGGTGTACGACGTGCATCATGGCGACTTGGGTGAAGTGGTGGATGTGGATGATGCGACGATGAATGTGCTGTTTGTCATTGAGAAGGAGGGAGAAGAACTGCTGCTTCCTGCTCACGAAGAATTTATACTGGATATTGACAAGGCACAGAAAGTGTTGACGGTGGATATTCCTGAGGGATTGTTGGATTAAAAACCAGATTAGGTATGAAAAAGAAAGGTCGTAAAGCATTCTGGCGGAACATTAAGTTTAAGTATAAGCTGACCGTCATTAATGAGAATACACTGGAAGAGGTAATTGGCATTCATGTGTCGAAACTGAACGGTTTTTCGGTGTTGCTGGCTGCTTGTACGGTAATCTTTCTTTTGGCTGCCATCATTATTGTGTTTACTCCTTTGCGGAACTACTTGCCGGGATATATGAACAGTGAGGTGCGTTCGCAGGTGGTGACCAATGCACTGAAAGCCGATTCGTTGGTTGAGGCACTGGAACGCCAGAACCGCTATATCATGAATATTCAGGATATTTTCAGCGGGAAGGTGAATGTGGATACGGTGCAGTCGATTGACTCGCTGACTACCATCCGTACGGAGGAATTGATGAACCGTTCGAAGGAGGAAGATGATTTTCGCCGGAAGTACGAAGAACGGGAACGGGCGGCAGCAATGGCGGGAACGGATGACCATACTTTGCCGGATTTGTTGTTTTTCCGTCCTACTCGTGGAATGGTGGTGAAGGACTTTGCGCCTTCGCGTCATCATTATGGGGTGGATATGGCAGCCTCTGTCGATGAGAGTGTACTGGCGGCTCTGGATGGTACGGTAATGTTGGTGGTGCAGACTGCCGATAGCGGGGTACTCATTCAGATTCAGCATGAACAGAATTTTATATCCGTATATAAGCATTGTGGCCCTTCCCGGAAAAAAGAAGGTGACCAGGTGAAAGGGGGAGAAGTAATCGCATTGGCCGGAACATCGGACGAGGGCAAGCATGTGTCGCATGTGCATTTCGAACTGTGGCATGATGGCACCCCGATTGACCCGGCGAAATATGTTGTATTTTAAGCTTATGAAGAAACAGATTGCCATATTAGGTTCTACCGGATCAATCGGTACTCAGGCTCTTCAGGTAATAGAGGAGCATCCTGATTTGTATGAGGTATATGCCCTTACAGCGAACAATAAAGTGGATTTGCTGGCCGAACAGGCTCGTAAGTTCCAACCGGAAGTGGTGGTTATAGCCAACGAGGATAAGTATGGAATTTTGAAGGAAGCACTGGCTGATTTGCCGATTAAGGTGTATGCCGGAGCTGAAGCGTTGTGTCAGGTGGTAGAGGCACAGCCTATTGACATTGTACTGACCGCGATGGTGGGCTATGCCGGTCTGAAGCCGACCATCAATGCCATAAAAGCTCGAAAAACCATTGCACTGGCCAATAAGGAAACGTTAGTGGTGGCTGGTGAACTGATTACTGCGCTGGCCAGCCAGTATCAGACACCGATTTTACCGGTAGATTCTGAGCATTCGGCTATTTTCCAGTGTCTGGAAATGAACAACCCTGTGCATAAGGTGATTCTGACAGCATCGGGAGGTCCTTTCCGTACCTTTACCATGGAACAGCTTCAAACGGTGACTAAGGAGCAGGCATTGAAACATCCCAACTGGTCGATGGGAGCGAAGATTACCATCGATTCTGCTTCCATGATGAACAAGGGGTTTGAGGTGATGGAAGCTAAATGGCTGTTTGGAGTTACTCCGGAACAGATTGAAGTGGTGGTGCATCCGCAGTCGGTCATTCACTCTATGGTGGAGTTTGAAGACGGAGCAGTAAAGGCTCAGTTGGGCGTACCCGATATGCGTCTGCCTATTCAGTATGCTTTTTCTTATCCGAAACGGGAATCGCTTTCGGGCGAGCGGCTGGATTTTGCCAAGTATAATACTTTGACATTTGAAAAGCCGGATACGACACGCTTCCGTAACCTGGCTCTGGCCTACGAAGCCCTGCATCAGGGAGGAAACATGCCTTGTATTGTCAATGCGGCGAATGAAGTCGTGGTGGCTGCGTTCTTGAAAGACCAGATTTCTTTCTTAGGTATGAGTGAGGTGATTGAAAAATCCATGGCGAAGGTTCCTTTTATAAAGGCGCCAACTTACGGCGATTATGTATCGACCGATGCGGAAACCCGTCGTATTGCAGCAGAACTGGTGATTAATGGAATGAGATAAACAAAGTCTAATTATAAAAAAGTAAGAAGTTAAGTAGAAATGGAAACATTTTTGATTCGTGCCCTTCAGTTGATTCTCAGCTTGTCGCTGCTGGTCATCATTCACGAAGGAGGACATTTTTTCTTCGCCCGTCTGTTTAAGATTCGCGTAGAAAAGTTTTATATATTTTTCGACCCTTGGTTTTCGCTGTTCAAATATAAACCCAAGAACAGTGATACGGAATACGGAGTAGGCTGGTTGCCCTTAGGAGGATACTGCAAAATCTCGGGAATGATTGATGAGTCAATGGATACCGAGCAGATGAAACAGCCTGCTCAGCCGTGGGAGTTCCGTTCCAAACCGGCCTGGCAGCGTCTGCTGGTGATGGTGGGAGGAGTATTGATGAATTTCCTGCTGGCTCTGTTCATCTATTCCATGATTCTCTTTACATGGGGAGACCATTACACGGCCTTGAGCGACATGACAATGGGTATGAAGTTTAATGAGCATGCGCAGGAAATCGGTTTCCGCGACGGCGATATTCTGAAGAGTGCCGATGGCAAGGAACTGACTCGCTTCAATATGGATATGATTCGTAGCATCGTAGAAGCTCGTGAGGTGACTGTCTTGCGTCAGGGAGAAGAGAAAAAGATTTTGCTGCCTGAGTTAAGCTTGCTGGATGTGGCCAAAGAAGACCCTATGTTTGTGGATGTGTTCTATCCGAATGTGGTCGATTCTGTACTTCCGGACGGTGGATTCGCGAAAGTGGGTATTCAGAAAGGAGACTCTTTGGTTGCATTTAATGGCAAAGAGATGACTTCATGGAATGAATTTCTGGACAACATGGCTGAGTTGAAGGCAAAGGCTGAGTTGGATAAGAAGACTTCGGCTGCCTTTACGCTGGTTTACTCACGTGCAGGAGTGCGTGATACCGTAGATGTGCAGACGGATGATAAATTCAAGGTTGCCGTAATAGGTGGACTGGTGGACTATAAGCAACGTACGTTGAGCTATGGCTTCTTTGAATCTTTCCCGGCAGGAGTAGCTTTGGGCGTCAATACGTTGAAAGGCTATGTCAATGACATGAAATATGTGTTTACCAAGGAAGGAGCCAAGAGTGTGGGCGGATTTGCGACTATTGGAAGTATCTTCCCGAAAGTATGGGATTGGCAGCGTTTTTGGGAGATGACTGCATTCTTGTCTATCATTCTGGCCTTCATGAATATCTTGCCTATACCGGCACTCGACGGAGGACATGTGTTGTTCTTGCTTTATGAGATTATTGCTCGTCGCAAGCCAAGTGACAAGTTCCTGGAATATGCGCAGATGGTAGGTATGTTCCTGCTGTTCGGTTTGCTTATCTGGGCAAACTTTAATGATGTACTGAGGTTCTTGTTCTGATGAATTTATAGAAAGTATAGTATAAACAGACACAAGGAGATACGAAGCGGGATTGTCGGCTTTGTCTCCTTGTGTCTGTTTTGTTTAATCGATAAATAAAAAGAAAATATGATGAAAAAAATCCTATTGGCTGTAGTGCTGTGTGGTGGTCTCGGATTGACGTCTGTTTCTGCCCAGCAGGCGGAAGAACGTCTGCCAGGCTACTTGCAGGCCGAGAAATTTACCAAAAGTAAGCTGGACAAAATGTTGTTTTCTACCACCGTGGACCCACATTGGTTTCAACAGGGAAACAATTTCTGGTTTGAGTATAAAACCAGTGAAGGAAAGTTCTGGTATGTGGTGAATCCGTCAGCTAAGCGTAAAGAATTATTGTTCGACCGTGAACAGATAGCCTCACAGCTCACCGAAATTGTACAGGACCCTTTTGAAGCACGTCAGTTACCTATTGCAGAATTGAAGGCGGGAGAAGACGGACGTACCTTTACATTTAAAGTCGTTTCAAAGGCTGATTCCACGTTTTATTTCTCGTACGACTATCCGTCTCGTAAGCTGACACACCTGAAAGACAAAAAGATGGAACTGGATAAGCCGGATTGGGCTTCTGTATCGCCCGATGGCCAGCGTGTTATTTATGCCAAGGATTGCGATTTGTACTATATGAGCATCACTGATTACCAGAAGGCTCGTAAGGATGAGAAAGACAGTACGATTGTAGAAGTCCGTCTGACTACGGATGGTATACCGGATTTCGGGTATGGCATTCCGTATAGTACCCTGAACACAGATACGCTGTGCAATGGAAAACGTCGGGAAGTGTGGGGATACTGGTCGCCCGACTCCAAATATTTTGCTACGATTATTACGGACCAGCGGAATGTGAAACCGTTGTGGGTGATTAACTCCATTGCAGAGCCACGTCCTACTCTGGAGACTTATAAGTATGAGATGCCGGGAGAGACAGGTATGCCGGAATATCATCTGTATTTGTTCGATGTGCAGGCAGGTACACGGAAAGAAATCAAGACAGCGGCGTGGAAAAATCAGTCAATTGACTTGGAAGGTAAACCATTTGAACAGAAACAGCGCGATATGGAGCTGGTTCCAAGAATCTGGCAAGGGGATAACAACCGTTTCTTTCTGACACGCAGCAGTCGTGACTTGCATCGTATTGATGTATGTACTTATACATTGGGGGCTGATTCCATTGTACCTATAGTCAAGGAAAGAATGAACACCTACCAGGAAACACGTCCTATTCATGTGCTGAAGGGAGGAAAAGAGTTTATCCAATGGAGCGAACGTGATGGCTGGGCACACCTTTACTTATATGATGACAAAGGAAGCTTGAAAAATCGTATCACGGAAGGTCCCTGGCATGTGGAGCGTGTGGTAAAAGTAGATGAGGCTACACGGACAGTTTATTTTGTGGCCAATGGCCGGGAAGCAGGTGAAAATCCATATTACGAGCATTTTTATAAAGTAAATGTGGATGGAAGCGGTCTGAAACAGCTTACACATGGTGAATTCTTCCATGATGTAGAGTTGGATGATGATGCCCGTTTCTTCGTTGACAATTATTCACGTGCCAATACCGTTCCTTGTGCCGACCTGTTGGACAATAACGGGAAAAAGGTGATGACCATACAGGAAAGTGATTTTTCTTCTCTGAAAGCTGCCGGTTACAAATTCCCGGAACCTTTCAAGGTAAAAGCGGCCGACGGTGTGACTGATTTGTATGGAGTGATGTACAAACCTTTTGACTTTGATTCTACCAAGGTATATCCCATTATTGATTATGTGTATCCGGGACCTCAAGTAGAAGCGGTAGATTATCCGTTCCGGCGCATGAGTGTCCGGACAGACCGTCTGGCACAGGCCGGATTTATCGTGATTACGGTAGGACAGCGAGGTGGGCATCCCAGCCGCTCCAAATGGTACCATAATTACGGATATGGAAATATGCGGGATTATCCGTTGGCCGACCATAAGGCAGCAGTAGAGCAGCTTGCCGACCGTTATGCTTTTATTGATATTACGCGTGTGGGAATCCACGGACATTCGGGAGGTGGCTTTATGTCGACAGCAGCAATCTGCCAGTATCCTGATTTCTATAAGGCTGCAGTTTCTTGTGCAGGTAATCATGATAACCGTATCTACAACCGTTGGTGGAGCGAAACGCATCATGGGGTAAAAGAAGAAATTTCAGAAAAGGGAGACACTACTTTTGCCTACAAGATTGCCACCAATCCAGAGATTGTAAAGCAGTTGAAAGGACATTTGATGTTGGTACATGGAGATATAGACAATAATGTACATCCGGGAAATACCATTCGCGTGGTTAATGCACTGATTCGCGCCAACAAGCGTTTTGATATGCTGACATTGCCAGGACAGCGTCATGGTTTCGGCGATATGGATGAATATTTCTATTGGAGAATGGTTGATTTCTTCTCAGAACATTTGAAAGGGAAGAAAGAATCATCAGTAGATATTCCTCAGCGATAAGATAACCTTACATATTGATAGCGGCGGGATGGTGTAGGCTGTTCCGCCGTAATTGTATCTGGTCAGTTACAAATGATTAGAGGTTACGTACGGATACAAAAAAAGCGAGAGTTTGCTGAACCTCCGCTGCCTTCCTAAAGAACCCCCATTTAAGGGTTCTTTTCATCTACATACTTTTTGTGTTTCCTGTTATCCTTACTTTTTCTTTCTTTTTACCTGAAGATATTCCCAATACCTTCTCAAACCTAATTCCTGAAAACTTTTACCTTTAAAATCTAATACCTAAACTTAAATCTAATCTAAATACCTTAATCCTAATACCTTAAATAGTCTAGCTAATACCTTAAATAAATATTACTTTTTTACCTTATGTATTCTAATACCTAAATGTTTTTCTCTTTTTACCTATTGGTTTCACAACCACATTGCAAAGGTAATTCTTTTTTGATTGATAGCAAGAACTTGCAAGATGTTTTTTTAATAAATAGTTGTTTTCATGATATAAATCAAGAAAAGGGCTATTTTTAGTCTTTGTGCACGGAAACGGTGACCGTGTACGACAACGTTTTTCTCCGTGTGCGATAACAATATAACGAAACGGGAAACGGGTATAAAATATATCCCTCGATTTTAGTTACGAATTTATTAACTAAAATCGGGGGATATGCTAACGAACCAATGTTTTGCTATTTCAGTTTAAGGATTCGCTGGTTACTGCTCCCGCAAAAGTCCAGAAAAGGAGAGTAGAGCGATTCGATAAAAGGGCCGTCCACGAGTATGTCGATGTAGGGGAGTAGTTTCTGGCGGATAGGGTCCTCTTTCAGTTGTTCGTACGTATATCCAGTGTAACACCAGATATTCATGCCTGTTCGCTGGCTGACTTCTTTCAGGACAGGCAGAAACTCTTCCGGATTGTAAAAAGGGTCACCGCCTGAAAAGGTCACTCCGTCCAGCAGAGGATTGGCATTGATTTCCTGAATGATTTGCTCCAGCACCTCCTGCGTGAGAGGTTTGCCAGCTTTCGGGTTCCATGATTCCGGATTGTGACATCCCTTGCAACGATGGGAACATCCAGCCAGATAGATGGAATACCGGATGCCCTCACCGTCGACAATCGTTTCAGGATATGTATATAAATAATGTAACATGTACGTTTCCTTTCGGCTTATGCATGCTTTACACGGTCGTGCTCTTCCGCTCTCTTGGCAGAGTTCCAGCTGCTAAGGTCGCCTGTCAGGTAACCGGTGATACGGCGCATGCGCAGGATATTCTCACTGTTGCACACCGGACAACGGCTATAGATGACTCCCTTGTAGCCACAATCGTGACAAGTATCTACCGGGTGGTTGATAGAACCGTATCCAATCTGTTCGTCGTGCATCACCTTTACAATCTTCGCAATGGCCTTTACGTTTTTCTGCGCCTCGCCATCCAGCTCTACGTAGGTGATGTGTCCGCCACGTGTCAGCGCATGGAAAGGAGCCTCCCGCTTGATTTTCTCAACAATAGTAATCGGTTCTTTTACGTCCACATGGAAGGAGTTGACATAATAATCACGGTCGTTTACCCCTTCAATGATTCCATATTTCCGTTTGTCCATACGGGTAAATCTACCTGACAATCCTTCGGCGGGAGTTGCCAGTACCGAATAATTCAAGCCGTATTTCCTTTTATAGTCTTCGGCCACCTTGTTCATCTCTTCAATAGCTTCGTAAAGTGTGTTCCACGCCTGCTGGTTGTGTCCATGTCCTTGGCCGTATAATGCCATCATGGCATTGTGTCCTCCGATAAAACCGATACCTAAAGTACCTTGTTTCAACACATCTCCTACTTCTTCGTTGGGATGAAGGGTACCTCCACCTTTCCATACATTATTGCCCATCATGAACGGGAACTGACGTGCAAGAGCGGTACGCTGGTACTGGTAACGGATATACAACTGTTCTGCGATGAATTCAGCCATGGAGTGTACTGACTGGAGGAAAAATTCCTTTGCTTTCTGAAGCTTGCCTTCCGGAGTCTCGTTAGTCAGACTTTCTGCTTTCCGGTGCGCTTCGATGGCCAGACGAGGCAGGTTCATGGTCGTGAATGAAAGGTTACCTCTTCCCAATGAAGTCTTTTCTCCATTCAGGTTCTCGAATACGCGTGTGCGGCATCCCATGGTCGCCAGTTCGTAACGGTAACGTTTCGGGTCATCGGCACTCCATTTCTCGTGTTTGTTGAACGGAGTATCCAGGAACATAAAGTTGGGGAACAACGCTTTGGCCGTCGTACGACATGCTTGCAGGAAGAGGTCGAAATTCGGGCATTCAAACTTCACTTCTCCTGAGAGAGCTGCTTCAAAATCTTTCATAGCCAGTTGATAATCGGCTTCAGAATAGCTCACTCCGTCTTTTACCTTAAAAATCTGGATAGGGAAGACCGGAACTTCTCCATGATTTCCCAAGCCTTCGATGGTAGCCTTCAATAATTCCTGAATCACCATTCTTCCTTCTGCCGAGGTATCCGTACCGTAATTGATGGAGCTGAATACCACCTGATTACCCCCTCTGGAATGCATGGTGTTCAAGTTGTGGATGAAGCCCTCCATGGCCTGATGTGTATCTTTGCGGGTTTGTGCCAGCGTTTTGCGGAGCACATACTTCAATTCGTCTGCTGTCAGGTTGATACCTGCCGCTTGCAAAGAATCCAGGTAAGCCTTTTCTGTTTCTTCGTTAGGAGCGATGCTGTGGAAATGGGCACGTATCCCTTTCAGGATTTCTTTCTCGTCCGTTGTGTGTCCCTTGATGTCGAGCAGCAAACCTAAATGAGTAGCCATGATTTTCTGGAAACTTTTCAGCACTCCCTTGGCCATGAAAAAGTCGAAGGCCGGAATTGCCTGTCCTCCGTGCTGTTCATTCTGGTTCGTCTGGAAAATGATGGTAGCCAGTGTTGCGTAACTCTGGATGGACTGCGGCGTACGGATGCTTCCGTTCTTGGTGTGAAATCCGCGTTCGAACAAATCATCTAAGTCATACTGTATGCAGGTAGTCGTCTTTGTGGGATAATAATCCAGGTCGTGGATGTGTATGTCACCCATCTGATGTGCTTCTGCATATTTTTTCGGAAGAAGATATTTGTAAGTATAGTCCTTGGTGATTTCTGAAGCAAAAGTCATCATCTGTCCGGCCGGTGTATGGCTTGACATGTTGGCATTGCTCAGGTTTACATCATTCTTGTCGATGGCCACAATGCCATCCATGATATGCTTGATGTGCGTCTTCCGGTCTCTTTCCGTATTTCTCCACTGACGGTAGATAATGTATTTCTTGGCCACTTCCGGCTGCACCTTCATTAATTCGTTTTCCACGAGGTCCTGAATTTCTTCCACACCGATGGTTGGCTGTGAGAAGTGTGACACCACCTGCCGGGTAATCAGGTCCAGTTCCTCTCTCTGCTGAGGAATACCGGTTGCTTCGAAAGCCTTTCCGATGGCGTTGGTGATTTTAGCGGCTGAAAAGTTTTCCTGCTTTCCGTCGCGTTTGATGATGCGGATTTCTGTCAAATTCATTTCTTTCAGTTAAATGAGGTAAAACATAAATTATACTTGTGCTTTTCCGGGCAGGTCTTCTGACTGATCTTTCCCCACAGACGCCTTCCCATGAGTTCGATTCACAGTGGCTTGCAATGCATGTCCAGGTTTACGCAAGAATCACAGCAGCAGGTACTGTTGCCGATTTCCACGGCATTCCCTTTTGAAACGGTTAGGTTACCTTTTGAAAAGCAGGACAAAGATAGAGATTTGGGAGAAAAATAAAAAATGAGATTTTCCGGATGTTTCTAAATTCAGGAAACTTTTAATGATAAAATATGCGCTGTAGTATGCTGTAGGGCAGTAAAGTGGAAAACTCTAATTTATAATTCCTGCCTGATATTGAAAATCTTGAAATATTTTTATAGCTTATCTGCTCGCCAAAAGTATGAAGAAAAAATTCTCCGGAATTTCCATCAGAATAGGCTGACAGAAGTTCCGGAAGATGAGGTTAGGTTATTTCTTTTCAGGCAGATTTACAGGCTTCAAGCCCATCTGTTCCGCCTTTTTCAGCATATATTCAAAGGCGGCATCGTGCTCGTTCGGGATGGCACCATCCAGAATGGCATCCTTGATAGAGCTTTTCAGACTTCCGATTTCACGGCAAGGCTGCAAATTGAATACCTGCATGATTTCGGCTCCGTCTACGGGCGGTTGGAAGTTCCGGATACGGTCTTTTTCTTCCAAATCTTTCAACTTCTGTCGCACCAGCTTGAAATTATCCAGGAAGCGTTGCTTGCGGGCTTCGTTTTTGGAAGTAATGTCTGCTTCGCAAAGCATCATCAGGTCGTCGATATCATCACCGGCTTCGAAGAGCAGGCGGCGTACGGCCGAGTCGGTCACTTCTTCATCGGCAATTACAATCGGACGCATGTGCAGACCGACGAGTTTCTGTACGTACTTCATTTTCTCGTTCATCGGAAGTTTCATCTTGCGGAAGATTTCCGGAATCATTTTCTCACCGATGAAATTGTGGTTATGGAAAGTCCATCCCGCCTTAGGTTCCCAGCGTTTGGTTCTCGGTTTGCCAATATCGTGCAGCAGGGTAGCCCAGCGCAGCCACAAGTCATTACTTACGCGTGAAATATTATCCACCACTTCAAGCGTGTGGTAGAAATTGTCTTTGTGACCGCGTCCGTTGCGCACTTCCACTCCCTGCAGTGCCACCAGTTCCGGGAAAATCAGTTCCAGCAGTCCGCAGCGGTCCAGATCAATAAAGCCCTTTGAAGGCACAGGTGACAGCAAAATCTTGTTCAGTTCGTCGGCGATACGTTCGCGCGAAATAATCTTGATGCGTTCCTTGTTGCGCTCCAGTGCTTCGAACGTTTCATCGTCTATATAGAAATTCAATTGCGTGGCAAACCGTATGCAGCGCATCATGCGCAGCGGGTCGTCGCTGAACGTGATGTCCGGATCAAGCGGAGTACGGATGGTACGTTCCTTCAGGTCATCCAGACCGTCGAAAGGGTCTACCAGTTCTCCGAAGCGTGCCTTGTTCAGGCAGACTGCCATGGCATTGATGGTGAAGTCTCTGCGGTTCTGGTCGTCTTCCAGCGTGCCATCTTCCACTATCGGCTTGCGGCTGTCGTGGCTATACGACTCCTTGCGTGCACCCACAAACTCCACTTCCGTATCCTTGAACTTGACTTGTGCCGTACCGAAGTTCTTGAAAACAGATACATGCGCACCTCGTCCCAGCTTCTTTCCGAAAGCCTGAGCCATTTCAATTCCGCTTCCTACCACCACTACATCTATGTCCTTGGAAGGTCTGTTCAGGAAAATATCTCTTACATATCCACCTACGACATAGCATTCCAGTCCCAGCTCATCGGCCGTTTCTGATATCAGACTAAAAATTCTGCCAGCGAAGTGTTCTTTCAGTTCCATTGTATGCATTTTTTCAATTTGCCGCAAAGTTACAAAAAAAATCCCTTTGTCCATTTTTTGCCGCTTGCTTGAAATCTTGCATTCGTTTTTCTGGTTGTGGAAAGACATTGAGGAAACATCAGGCTGTTAAGAAACAAACCTTTCTGCATGTTTTACGTTTCGCTTGTGCGAACCCTATGTTTCTCAAGGCCGAAACGTAGGTTTCCCTTCCGCAAAACGTAGGTTTCCGGTGAGGGAAACATAGAAAATGCGTGGAAAAAAGCAGGAATGTGCGGAGGAGTTCCGAAAATAGTTGTATTTTTGCCTGCATAGAATGATAGATAAACGTATGAAAAAGATAGGATTATTGCTCGTTCCGATGGCACTGGCACTTTCTGCTTGCCAGAACGGTGAGAAGCAGGCTGGACAGTTGTTTCAGCGTGCGGAAGCTGCGTATGCGGCAGGTGAGTACAGTCTGGCTAAATTGCAGATAGATAGTATTCGTACCCTGTATCCCAAGGCATTTGAAGTGCGCAAGGCGGGTATCAAACTGATGCAGCAGATTGACCTGGCAGAACAGACCAAGACTTTGGCTTATCTGGACAGCATGATGACGGTGAAGCAGGCTGCGCTTGACTCCATCAAGGGAAAGTTTGTCCTGGAGAAGGACACGGCCTATCAGGAAGTAGGAAATTATTTCTATCCCACTCAGGTGGTCGAAAAAAACATCGGCCGTTCGTTCTTGCGTGCACAGGTGAGCGAATTAGGCGAGATGTCGCTGACCTCTATTTATTGTGCGGGAGGGAGTATTCATCATACGGCTGTAAAGGTTTCTGTGGATGATACTTTTGCGGAAACTCCTACGTCAATAGATAGTTATGAAACTACAGATTTAGGACGTCCGGTAGAAAAAGCCGACTATAAACTGGGTAATGATGGAGGGGTGATTGCATTTCTGGTAGCCAATCGTGATAAGAAAAACATCCGTCTGGAATTTATCGGCGACCGGAATTATAAGACAGTGATGCATCCGAATGACGTGAAGGCAGTCGCAGAACTGAGTGAGCTGGCACGTGTGTTGTCTGCCATCGAAGAAATCAAGAAAGAGCAGAAAGAGGCCAACTTGAAAATCAAGTTTGTGAAACGGAAGATGGAAGAGAATACGGAAGAATAATAGAATGCAGAATTAATTGTAAATATTGTCTGATAAGACGGAAAAAGTGAAAGCCGGAAGGATACTTCGTGTATCTGTCCGGCTTTTTGCTTTTTTGCGGATATGGTTGATAATTAAGTATTCAATAATTAGGGTAATACTAAGCTTGTCAATCAAGCCTCATTCAGCAAATTCTTTAAACGGCATTCAGGAATAGTACTCCAGAACCTTAGAGAGATGTCTTCCAATGATTGAAAGGAAAAATTAGAATGCGAGAATACAGAATATGCGAGCCAGAAGAACAAGATATGTTTTTTTAGGAATTTTGTTGCCAGATACAGGTTTCTGGCAACTCCTTTTTCGGAGATATGCATTTCTTCTGCAATCTCTTTTACCTTTAATCCTCTTTTTTTACTTAAAATGAATGCGGTTCGTTGCCGTTCAGGAAGCATGTGAACAAGTTTGTCTATGTACTTTTTTAAATCTTCAGCTTCTATTCCTTGTTCAATTTCATTTGAGGCTTCTGTTGCCAGCTGTAATGTCTCAGCTAGTTTTTCTTCATTGATAGATTTGCGGATATGGTTGAATATCAAATTTCTTGTGATAATGAAAAGTAACCCGTCTAAATCTTTTTCTTCGTCCAGCAGTTCGCGCTTTTCCCAAAGTTTAATAAATACTTGCTGTGTAATTTCTTCCTTCTCGTAGTTATCCATGAGATACAGGCCTGTAAAACGATATACGATGTTCCAATATCGGTCAAAAATTGCTTTAAAGGCCTTGGAATTCCCTTGTTTAATTTGACGGATAGTATTAATCATACTGCGAGGTCGAAAAAAATTATTAGCGTTCTTTAAATATTCTATGTGTGCAAATGTAGATAAATAATCTTATTATTGAAAATCTTTTGAATAAAATGAATACGAATGTAAAAAATAACAATAAAGTGATATAGCTTTGTAGTCAATTCTTTTTATGGCGTGTATTTATAGTAAATAAAATAAGTTTAGGTGCATGAACCAGAAAAAACATAAAACAGAAGATTTGGGAAATTGGAAACCTTTTGTGGAACAGTTACACAAGGAATGGGAAAAAGTAAAAAGTGAACAGGTGGATGAGAATCTGGAACTTAAAGAAAAGACTTGGAAAAGGGTAGATAGAAAAATATTCTCTCCTCGTCGTTATATTTTGCGGGCAGGATGGGCGGTTGCTGCAGCATTAGTAGGGGTTATGCTTTATTGGGGATATAAGATACCTGAAAAACATGAAATAAAGAGTGTGGCTTATATAGAGCATTCTTATGTAGAAGGCCGTATGTATATATTGCCAGATAGTTCAACTGTTTGGTTGGAACCAGAGAGTAAGATACGAATTTCTTCAGACTTCCTGAGTAAACGTGAAGTTTGGCTGACAGGAAGTTCTGTCTTCGAAGTAAAAAAGAAAGCCAATACAGATTTCAAGGTCTATATCAATACAGCTTGTATAGAGGTTAAAGGTACAGTCTTTTCTGTAAATCAACCTACGTTAGATACTTCAATTATAGCCTTATATGAGGGAGCCATTGATTTTGTTGGTAAAAACCAGTCATTAATTAGTATGGCACCTTCTCAACGTTTAGTATATGATGTACATACCGGTTCTACTTTGGTCGAGAATTTTCCAGAAAACATACAATGGGTAGATGGAAATTATCGTTTTACGGATATCCGACTTGATAATTTGATGGATTTTATCAGAAAAAAATATCGGGTAGAGGTAGAATTGGATAAAGCTGTAAATCATGGCTTATTGCTGACTGGTACTATACGAAATGATGAAAGCATGGAAGCTGTGATAGAAAAAATATGTTTTTCTTCACAACTGACTTATAAGAAAAATGGTTCCCATTATTTGTTGATGAAATAGAATTTATTGCTGATATATAATAGATGTATATTCCCCGTGAAACTTTGTGTTTGTAAGTCTCACGGGGATTTTTTATTTCTACAGATAAAAATATTTTTAGAAAAAATCTTATTACCCATGTAGTCTTTTTTTCATGATAAGTGTATTTATTACAAAACCTAATTCTTGAATGATGGTTAACTATAAATTAAACACATGAAAAATGAAAAAGAGAAGTTTGTTTTGTAGGAGTTTGATTCTTTCGCTCTTGTTGTATCCTTCGTCGGATGCTTGGTCTGCACCTTTTACCGGGCAGATTCCTTTACGGGGAAATTCAATGTCTTTGTTGGAAGTGGTAAGAGAAATAGAAGAAACCACTGATTATTCTTTCTTTTATAAATCCAGTGATTTGGAAGGAAGTGCTAAGAAAAACTATAATCTCAACGGGGATATTGAGGAAGTGCTTTCAGAAGTATTTGAAGGTAGTGGAATTGTATATAAAGTAAATGGAAAAGAAATTATTTTAAGTAAGGCCTCTGCTAAATCGGTGAAACAGCAGCGTACTATTTCTGGTGTAGTAACTGATGCTACCGATGGTTCGACAGTGATAGGTGCCAATGTAGTTGTAAAAGGCACTACTAATGGTGTTATTACTGACTTGGATGGTAACTTCTCACTTACTTTTTCTGGGAAAAGTTGCACCCTGGAGGTTAGTTATGTAGGTTATAAAAAACAGGAAGTTTATATTACTGATCAGGGACTTGTAAATGTGAAGCTTGTACCGGATAATGAAATGCTGGCTGAGGTAGTGGTTGTAGGACAGGGAACACAGAAGAAAGTTTCTGTAACTGGATCTATTGCTACTGTAAAAGGTTCTACTCTAAAGGTTCCTTCTTCTTCGCTGACTAGTTCTTTGGCTGGTAAGTTAGCTGGTATTATGTCTATGACAAGCAGTGGAGAACCTGGATCTTCTTCTGAATTTTATATCCGTGGTATCAATACATTCGGAGGACGTTCTACCCCATTGATTCTGTTGGATGGAGTGGAAATTTCATCCTCTGACTTGAACCGTATTCCGGCAGAATCTATCGAAAGTTTTTCTTTGTTGAAAGATGCTTCGGCAACGGCTATTTACGGTAACCGAGGTGCGAATGGTGTGATGCTGGTTACTACAAAAAGTGGTACGGAAAACTCAAAAGCGAAGATAAATGTTTCTTTGGAGGCATCTTACTTCCGTCCGATGAATGTAGTGGAATTTGCAGACGGACCGACCTTTATGCGTACTTACAATGAAGCGGCTCAGGCTAGAAGTCTGACTCCTATCACGAATCCGAAATATACGGAAGAACAGATTCTGAATACTGAAAAAGGATTGAATCCGTATGTATACCCGAATGTGGATTGGTATGATTTGATTTTTAAGGAAGGAAACTACAATCAGCGTGCCAATATTAATCTTCAAGGTGGTGGTTCTCGTGTGACATATTATATGAGTTTGCAAGCCAATCATGATACTGGTTTGCTGGATGCACCGAAGAATTATTATTATGATACCAACATCAATAACTGGGAGTATAACTTCCAGAATAATATATCTTATAAGGTAACCAATACGACTACGATTGACCTTCGTATGATGGCACAGATTGGAAATCGTCAGGGGCCTAACTACAGTGTGTCGGATATGTACCAGACTGTAATGAGAGCGAATCCAGTGGCTTTTCCTGCTTATTTCCCCAGTCAGGAAGGGGATGATGGTTTTATTCGCTTCGGTAATGCAGAAATAAAACCAAATGTACTCGGAAAGAACCCTTATGCAGAAATGTTAGGTTCATTTAAAGAAACGAACTACAATACACTGAATACTTCTATCAGTTTAAATCAGAAACTGGACTTTATCACGGAAGGATTGAGTTTAAAAGCTTTGGTGAACTTCAAGAACTGGTCAGAGTCTTCTTATAATCGTTCTATCAAACCTTATTATTATAAGGTAAAAGACGGTAGTTATTTACCGGATACCGATGAGTACGAACTTCAATTGTTACAAACAGGTGATCAATATCTTAGTCAGTCGGGAATTAGCCGTAATTCTGATCAGACCTTCTATTTTGACGCACGTTTGGACTGGAAGCGTAGTTTTGGCGACCATAACTTGTCAGCCATGTTGATGTACATGATGCGTGAATACAGAAATGATGTGTTACCTAATAGAAACCAGGGGTATTCAGGACGCTTGACGTACGATTTTGCTAATAAGTACTTGCTGGAATTTAACTTTGGTTACAATGGCTCTGAACGTTTGGCAAAAGGAGAGCGTTTCGAATTCTTCCCGGCTGCTTCTTTGGGGTGGGTAGTCAGTTCAGAAAAGTTCTGGGAACCAATTAGTAACTATGTTAGCCATTTGAAGGTGAGAACTTCTTATGGTTTGGTAGGTAGTGATGAGTTTAACGGAGGGGCTCCTCATTTCTTGTATCAAAATAATATCAGTATAGGAAGTGCTCATGATTTCTGGACTGGTTTGCCTACTAGTGAGATAAACAGAAAAGGTCCTGCCTTTTATGTATTGGCTGTGCAGAATGCTGGATGGGAACATGTCAAGAAGTTTGATATTGGTTTTGATATGTCACTGTTTAACCAGTTGAATATCACCTTTGATTATTTCCACGATAAGCGAGACAGAATCTTGATGGCGCGTGCTTCCTGGCCTTATATGTTGGGTTACTGGGGATCATTGCCTTGGAGTAATATTGGAGAAGTAGTGAATCAGGGATATGAATTGAGTGTGAACTGGTCTAAACAGTTTGGAAAGGACTGGTCTATTGATTTGCGTGGAAACTTTACCTATAACCAGAACGAATATAAATATGTAGACGAACCTAACTATCCATATACTTGGCAGACTAAAACAGGCAAGCCGCTGAATACACTTACCGGGTATGTCGCAGAAGGATTATTCACTAGCCAGGAGGAAATTGATCAATGGGCAGACCAGTCTCAGCTGGGCTCTAACATTATGCCGGGAGATATCAAGTATCGGGATATAAACGGAGATGGACAGATTACGACAGAAGACCAGGTGATGCTTTCTCCTTACAATGGAGTGCCTCGCATCCAATACGGTTTCGGTTTGAATATATCATATAAGAAATTTGATTTTGGAGTATTCTTTAACGGTTCTGCCAAACGTAAAATTATGATTAATAGTGGATACACTCCATTCCTTGCCGGTGGTGGTGATGGTATCACAGTGGAAACGCTGGAAAGAAACTTGATGCAGTGGATTGCAGACGATCACTGGTCAGTAGATAATCCGAATCCTAATGCAGAATATCCTCGTTTAGGTATTACTGAAGCAGATGTTTCTAATAATACTCAGCCTAGTTCGTATTGGTTAAGAAATGGAAATTTCTTGCGCTTTAAGACACTGGAAATTGGTTATCGTTTCCCTTATTGCCGTGTATACCTGAGTGGAGACAACCTGGCTGTGTTCAGTCCGTTTAAATTGTGGGATCCAGAATTAAGTTGGAATGCTTATCCTTTGCAACGTACTTTTAACTTGGGAGTTCAACTTACATTTTAATGAATAATACATGAAACTATGAATTTGATAAAAAATATATATAAGACAGCACGGATGATAGTAATACCTTGCTGTATGTTGACTGCCTGTAATTATCTAGATGTGATTCCTCCCGCACAGGCCGATTTTGAGGACACCATGAAAGATCAAAATGCAGTAGAAAACTTTTTGTTTACCTGTTATGGCTATGTACCTCGTTGTCAGCCTTATGACTTCAATGCTTTTGAACAGTCTGCAGATGAAATTGTAGCACCGAAGGCTTGGAATGATTTTCAACAGCAAATTGCTTGGGGAACAGTTTCTGCTTCTACTTATATGACTTGGGGAAACGGTAAGAATTTTGATGATTTCGGATTCTGGGTACCGGGGTATAACTGGATAGGATATGTACATCATTTTTTAAGTTTAATAGATGAACTTCAGCCTGTGGGAGTTACTGAAGAGGATAAGGATGAATACAAGGCTGAATGCTGGTTCTTGGAGGCGTATTATCATTTCCGGATTCTTCAGGCTATGGGCCCCTGTCCGATTATCACAGAAAAAGTGGACCCGAATATAACGAACAGCCAGATTCCGGGTCGTTCTCACTTTGATTATTGTGTAGATTATATTGTACAGAAGTTGGATACGGCTGCAACGATTTTGCCTGCTGTCAGAGAAACGGATGATTTGGGACGTGCTACTTCTACCATTTGTAAGGCTTTGAAAGCAAGAGTATTGCTGTGTGCGGCATCTCCTTTGTGGAACGGTTCATTCCCTTATCCAAACTGGAAGAATGTAAATTTTGAAACTCCTGGATATGGAATGGATCTGGTAAGCACTACTTATGACCGTAGTAAGTGGGAGCGGGCGTTGACAGCTGCGCAGGAGGCATTGGCTGCTGCAAAAGCGGCTGGTTATGAGCTGTTCAGTATAGAGGCTGCAGATCAGATAGCAGAAAATGATGGATTAGGCTTACCTTATATACCTGGAAAAGAAACGGAGACAGAGGAAAATGACCTTTTCAAGAGAAGAGTACGTATGTTCCAGTATCTGGTGACTGCTAATGAAGGTCAGGGCAACAAAGAATTGATTTGGGCAAACCGTATTGATTCTGATGTGAATAATGGAGGAGAAGCTACAGATTCTCGTCTGCCGAGTAGAGTGGTGAAGAAAAGCGATGGACAATATGCCGGTGGATGGTCGGGAATGGCTCCTACCTTGTATGCAGTGCAGCATTTCTATACAGAAAATGGCAAATTGCCTAGTCAGGATGCGAATTTCTATCCGGAATCTGGTTGGTATGAACGTTTTAATGATGCCGTTCAAAGTCCGGAATTGGTTACAGACCGTTTGGATGGAGAGGATGTGAAGAATGATATCATAAAATTGAATGCAAAGCGTGAAGCTCGTTTTTATGCTTGGATTGCATTTGATGGATGTGAATATGCGAAGAAAATTAATGACGGAAACTCTCTTTGGTTGAATTTAAAGAATACCAATACGAATGGATGGAGTCAGAGTAATACTCGTAACTGTGCAGGAACTGGATATCTGTCTAAGAAATTCATTGATCCTAACATCCGTTTTGGGGCAAATGGAACAAGAACTCATCGTGCGGCTCGACGTCCTTATATCCGTATGGCTGAATTATATTTGAATTTAGCTGAATGCTATGCGGCATTGGATAATACAACGGAATCGCTTGCCAACCTGAATGAGATAAGAGAAAGAGCGGGCTTGAAAGAATTGACGGATGCAGATTTGACTGGTGATATGACATTGATGGACTGGGTTCGTAATGAGCGCTTTGTGGAATTGTACGAAGAAGGCTTCCGCTATTATGATGTGCGCCGCTGGATGATTGCTCCGACTATGTTGAAAGCTGGAGTCAGATACGGTTTGAATGGATTAGTTGAAAATCCTAGTTTTGAAGAGTTCAATCAGCCAACCTTGATTGATCAGCCCTTTAAATGGGATAACCGTCTTTACTTGATGCCGATTTGGTCTAGACAAGGAATGGATGAACTGTATAGCAATCCTCAGTTAGTACAGGCTCCAGGTTATTAATGTTTTAAGAAATGAATCTGATGAGAAAGAATATAATTTATTTGGCAGGATGTCTTATGTTGTTGAGTGCCTGCAATAACTCCAAGTATGACTTGGAAAATCTTGTGCCACAAGAATATCATAAAATTTTGTATGTAAATAATAGTGGAAAACAAGAAATGACGTTATATGATACAGGTGAGGATTACACTTATACCTTGTCGGTGATTAAGACAGGAAGTGATCCTACTCTGACTGCGAATGCACAGATAAACGTGTTAAGTCAGGAAGAAGTGGATCAGTTGTATAGTAATCCTGAAGCCGTAAACTATAAGGTACTTTCTGAAGAAAGTTTTTCTTTGGAGACTGCTGACTTGGTATTTACATCTGAAGATCATTCAAAATCGGTAAATGTGTCTGTTAACTCAACCAAGGTGAAAGCGCTGATTGAAAGTAATCCAGAAGCAAAGTGGGTATTGCCGCTGAGAGTGACTAGTCAGACTGACTCTGTGAATGCAGCAAAGAATGAATTGTTTCTTCAGATTACAGGTGTGGTGACTCCGAATGTGGGATTCTTTGTTCAGAGCGAAGAAGTGAAAGAGTTTCTGTTTGGGGAAGTTCCTTCGATTACGGAAGAAATAGAAATCGGACTGGATACGGAAAACAAATGGGATTTGTCATGTGAATTAGAAATTGAAAGTGCAGACTTTATAGCGGATTATAATGACGAAAATGGAACTGTTTTCCAGATGATGCCGGAAGGTAGCTATTCTTTTGATGAATTAGTTTCTCTTCCAGCAGGAACAACGACTTCTAAGTTGAATGTGACAATTGATGGCTCTAAATTTACCATTCCTGGTGATTATATGTTGCCCGTGAAAATAAAGAGTGTCTCTCAGTTCGCGGTTTCTGCTACAATGAATGTGTACCCAATTAAGATTCGTGTTATGGCGAAAGAACTGGCCCGCACGGGGTGGACAGGTACGGCAAACTCGGAGGAAACTACTGGTGAAGGTTCTAATGGAGCAGCAAATAAAGTCTTGGATGGAGATTTAGGTACATATTGGCATTCAATTTGGCAGAACGGTAGTGGACAAAGAGGACTTCCGTATGAGATTGTATTGGATGCAAAACAGAATTATACGTTTACTCAGTTTGCCATGGTACAGCGTGGAGGTGGATTTACAGATACTGGATCGGGTGAGTTCTATGTTAGTACAGATGGAAATGACTGGGGAGAACCGGTAGGACGCTTCACGATGAAGCAAAATACTGACAAGCAAGTGTTTGGTATAATTCCGACGACAGGACGGTATGTGAAAATCAGGATCCTTAGCAGTTATCGTGATCAGAACTGTTCATTGTCTGAGGTCTATGCTTACGGAAAATAAATAAAATTAGGGGGCTGATTTTGTCGGCTCCCTAATTTGGAATATTAGTTTGAGATAGGTTATTGTTTTATGATATAAACTGTTTATGAAGCAGCTTACTTTATTTTCTTTATTATTTGCAGGGGTGGTACAGACATTTGCCCAGCAGGCGGCAGTCACCGGCCCTGATTCTCGTTTGAAACTCGATTTTCAGTTGCAGGACGGCAAGCCTGTCTATTCGGTGACATACGACGGAAAAACCGTCTTGGAGAATTCTCCTCTCGGCTTTGTATCCAATATTGGCGACTTCAGCCGTCAGATGAGCTTTGTCGGTCAGCAGGCAGACAAGGTGGAAAAGACGTACACGCAGGACCGTATCAAGTGTTCTACGGTAAACTATTCTGCCAATAAGCTGACTGTAACCCTTGAAAATGCGGAGAAGAAGAAACTGGACATCGTGTTCCAGTTGAGTAATAACGACATTGCCTTCCGCTACGAGATGCCTCAGTATGGCGAAACGGCCTGTATGGTAATTGAAAAGGAAGCGACCGGCTTTGATTTTCCTTCGTCTACCACCACGTTCCTTTCTCCACAGAGTGACCCGATGATAGGCTGGATGCGTACCAAGCCGAGCTACGAGGAGGAATATGTACCCGATGAACCGGTGGCTACTCCTTCTAAGTACGGTGAAGGCTATACTTTCCCGGCACTGTTTCATGTGGGTGACAATTGGGCGCTGGTATCGGAGACAGGTGTGCGCAGCCTGTATTGTGCTTCTCATCTGAGTGATGCTACTAAAGATGGTCTTTACACTATTGCTTTCCCAAATCCGGGCGAGATGAACGGTCTGGGTTCTTCTACTCCGGGACTGGCTCTGCCGGGTGTCACTCCCTGGCGTACGATTACGGTGGGCAGCGGGCTGAAGCCGATTGTGGAGACTACCGTTCCGTTTGATGTGGTGGAACCGCTGTATGAGCCTTCGCAGGAATACAAGTTCGGCCGTTCTACGTGGAGCTGGATTATGTGGCAGGACCCTAGCATCAACTACGATGACCAGATTCGTTTCATTGACCTTGCCAGTGAAATGGGGTATGAATATACGCTGATTGACGGAGGCTGGGAAAAGAACATCGGCCGCGACCGCATGGAAGAGCTGTTCAAGTATGCTCACCAGAAGAACGTGGATGTATTCGTGTGGTACAACTCCAACGGTTACTGGAACGACGCTCCGCAGGATGCCAAGCAGTGCATGAGCAACTCGGTAGCCCGCAAGAAAGAGATGAAATGGTTGCAGAAGTGCGGCGTGAAGGGACTGAAGGTAGATTTCTTCGGCAGTGACAAGCAGCAGATGATGGGCTTATACGAAGACATTCTGACCGATGCCAATGAATATGGCCTGATGATAATCTTCCATGGCTGTACCATTCCCCGCGGTTGGGAACGCATGTATCCGAACTATGTGGGCAGTGAGGCGGTACTTGCTTCTGAGAACCTGATATTCAACCAGCACTTCGATGACATGGAGGCTTACAATGCCTGCCTACATCCGTTTATCCGCAATACCATCGGCTGTATGGAGTTTGGCGGTACACTGCTGAACAAGCGTCACAACCGTACGAACGACGGAGGTACCATCCGCAAGACGACGGACGTGTTCCAGCTGGCTACGGCAGTGCTGTATCAGAACCCGATTCAGAACTTTGCGCTGGCTCCGAACAACCTGACAGATGCACCGGCACTGGCTATCGATTTTATGAAGCAGGTACCTACTACGTGGGATGAAACGGTGTTCCTTGACGGTTATCCCGGCAAATACTGTGTACTGGCCCGCCGTCATGGCGACCGCTGGTATGTAGTGGGTGTAAATGCGCAGAAAGAACCATTGAAACTAAGCCTGAACCTGCCGATGTGGGAGAAAGGCGAAACGGTTTCCTATTATCTGGACGACAAGAAACGTCAGCCGCAGCTGGAGGAACTGAAAATCAAGAATCCGGTAGAGGTGAAAGTGGTACTCCAACCGGATGGAGGAATAATATTGGTTAAATAAATAAAAAAATCCTGCCCTAAGGGCAGGATTTTTTTATTGAATAGGCTGGGATAGTTCGCTTAATGTTTTTCCTTCATAATCACAGATAGCTTGTTTATATGCCATCGGAATTTCCATGGGTTCTTTGGTCAGTATATCATATCCCACCAATACGGTACGGCACTGGCACTTCAATACACCGCTGGCCTTATTGAAGGCTCGTTGTAGCATGGTTAAACTCTTATGCCCGAGGTGGATCACAGTCGTTTCAATCATGAGTTCGTCAGAAAAGAATACAGGTGCTAAAAAGTCTGCATTGATATTGACTACTACCACATTGAATTTGTCGCGTTCTTCTTCCCCAAACACATCGCGGAAATAGGATGTTTTAGCCAGGTCGTACAACGAAAAATACACGGAATTATTCATGTGACCGTACTGGTCTACATCGCTGAAACGGATTTGTACTGGGATTTCGTGCTTGAATTGGAATTCTGCGTTCATAGTAATGCTTTTAAGTTTTCGCCAAATGTACATCTTTTTTTCATAAATCTGCTATCAATGGTGGAATATTTCTTACTTTTGTCCGTCAGAATGATTTGTAGATAAATAATATTATATAAGATGGAACAGAAATTCAACAAAGAGACACTTTGTGTACAGGCTGGATGGACTCCGAAAAAAGGAGAACCCCGTGTATTGCCTATTTATCAAAGTACAACGTTTAAGTATGATACCAGTGAACAGATGGCTCGTCTTTTTGATTTGGAAGACAGCGGCTATTTTTATACTCGCTTGCAGAACCCGACGAATGATGCCGTAGCTGCCAAGATTGCGGCATTGGAAGGAGGGGTAGGAGCTATGCTGACTTCATCGGGTCAGGCAGCTAACTTCTATGCCGTATTTAATATTTGCGAGGCAGGCGACCATTTTGTCTGCTCGTCTACCATTTATGGAGGTACATTCAATCTGTTCGCTGTAACGATGAAGAAACTGGGTATTGAGTGTACCTTTATTGATGCAGATGCTCCGGAAGAAGAAATAGAAAAGGCTTTCCGTCCGAATACCAAATGTTTGTTCGGAGAAACAATCTCTAATCCGGGTATCAATGTGATCGATATTGAGAAATTTGCCCGTATTGCCCATAAACACGGAGTGCCTTTGATTGTGGATAATACTTTTGCTACTCCGATTAACTGCCGTCCTTTTGAATGGGGAGCAGATATCGTGACACATTCTACTACGAAATACATGGATGGACATGCTACTTGTGTGGGAGGTGCCATTGTAGATAGCGGTAATTTTGACTGGGATGCACATGCCGACAAATTCCCGGGATTGACGCAGCCCGATGAGTCTTATCATGGACTTACTTACACAAAAGCTTTTGGAAAGATGGCTTATATGACGAAGGCTACTGCTCAGCTGATGCGCGATTTGGGTTCTATACAGTCACCGGAGAATGCGTTCCTGTTGAACCTGGGACTGGAAACATTGCATTTGCGTGTACCGCGTCACTGTGAAAATGCGCAGAAAATAGCGGAATGGCTGGAAGCAAATCCGAAAGTGAAATGGGTAAACTATTGCGGATTGAAGAGCAACAAGTATTATGAACTGGCTCAGAAATATATGCCTAACGGTTCTTGTGGCGTGATTGCTTTCGGCTTGGAAGGAACTCGTGAAGAGGCTATCAAATTTATGGATAGTCTGAAGCTGGCTTGTATTGTGACTCACGTGGCAGATGCACGTACTTGTGTGTTGCATCCGGCCAGCCATACACATCGTCAGTTGACAGATGAACAGTTGATTGAAGCGGGTGTGGCTCCTGATTTGATTCGCTTGTCTGTCGGTATTGAGAATGTCAACGATATTATTGCCGACCTGGAACAGGCTATGGCACAGGTTTAAAAGTTTTAAAACCGAGATACAAAAAAGGAGGAATAAACATTCCTCCTTTTTTTGTATCTGACTCCGGTATTTATCGGAAAGATTTCTGATAAATCTGTAACACTTCTTCGTCGGTCAACGGACGCGGGTCGAGGGTAAACAATGAACCCATGGTGTCGCGTGCGTTTTGTACCATGAGAGGAAGTTCTTCTTCTTTTACTCCCCAGTCGCTCAGTTTCAATTGGTATACGTTGCATTCTTTCTGCATGCGTACCAGTGCATCGATAAAATCGCTGGGACGGTTACTCTTTTGCTGAGTCATGATTTCGGCCATTTTCATGTAACGTTTCATGCAGTCGTTACGGAATGTTTCGAAATATGCTTCGCTGATGGCAATCAGTCCGGCGCCGTGCGGTAGTTCTGGATGGAAGGCACTCATGGCATGTTCCATAGAATGCTCGGAAATGCAGCAGGAAGTGGCTTCTACCAGTCCGGCTAATGTGCTGGCCCATGCTACTTTTGCGCGTGCCTTGAGATTACGTCCGTCTTTTACGGCTACCGGAAGGTATTTGTACAATAAACGAATAGCTTCAAGGGCATACAAGTCGCTGATAGGAGTGGCGCAGTTTGCTAAGAAACCTTCGGCTGCATGGAAGAAGGCATCAAATCCCTGATAAGCTGTAAGATGAGGAGGGATGGAAACCATCAGTTCCGGATCAATAATAGAAAGTACAGGGAAAGTCAGTGTACTTCCGAAGCCGATTTTTTCTTTTGCTTCTTCATTGGTAATCACACTCCATGGGTCGGCCTCCGTGCCTGTTCCTGCAGTGGTAGGAATAGCAATTACGGGTAATGCTTTGGTTACAGGGCGTCCTTTTCCGCTGCCTGCTGGGATGTAATCCCAGTAATCTCCGTCGTTGCAGGCCATGACGGCAATGGCTTTCGCAGAGTCAATGCTGCTTCCTCCGCCAAGTCCAACGATGAAATCGCATTTCTGTTCACGACAGACAGATGCAGCTTCCATTACGTGAGATTTAATCGGGTTGGGCAGAATCTTGTCATAGACAACAGATTCCGTATTGTTTTCTTGCAACAGTTCAACGACTTTGTCGAGGTAGCCGTATTTCTTCATGGAGGTTCCTGACGAGATGACAATCAGGGCTTTCTTGCCGGGTAACTTTTCTGTCGCCAACTTTCTTAACTCTCCGCATCCGAACAAAATTTTGGTCGGGATGTGCAAACTGAATACAGGATTTGCGTTCATAATATAGCTATTTAAAGTTCATTTACCCAAAAGTACGAAAATAAAAACAGAATGGTTCAGGAGGGATGTTAAAAATGTCTTTTTGTGTGTGGAGGTATCAAATAAAAAAGGCTGCCGGTGAGGGCAGCCTTTGGGGTTAAAGGATATATAAGTAGATTATTCTTTATCCTTGTGGTTGTTCTGCGGACGACGTTCGCGCTTCGGATGATTTTCGGTCATTCCTTCCGGTTTCGGAAGCAATACCTTGTGTGACAGCTTGAACTTACCAGTTTTCGGGTCGATGTCCAGCAGTTTCACTTCAATTTCATCGCCTTCTTTCAATCCGGTTTCTTCGATTGTTTCGAAGCGTTTCCAGTCGATTTCAGAGATGTGCAACAATCCGTCTTTTCCCGGCAGGAATTCTACGAATGCACCGTAAGGCATGATAGAGCGAACCTTACCAGTGTATACTTCACCTACTTCAGGAACAGCTACGATAGCTTTGATCATACGCATTGCATCGTCGATGCATTTCTTGTTTGTTCCTGCAATTTCGATGCGGCCTGCACCGTCTACTTCTTCAATAGTGATAGTAGCACCGGTTTCTTCCTGCATACCCTGGATAATCTTTCCGCCCGGGCCGATTACAGCTCCGATGAATTCTTTCGGAATAGTCAGAGTTTCAATGCGTGGAGCATGAGGTTTGAGTTCTGCGCGAGGTTCTGCAATGCATTCAGTCAGCTTGCCGAGGATGTATTCACGTCCTTGTTTAGCCTGCATCAATGCTTTTTCCAGAATATCGTAAGTCAGACCGTCACACTTGATATCCATCTGGGTAGCTGTGATACCGTCGCGTGTACCTGTAACCTTGAAGTCCATGTCACCCAGGTGGTCTTCGTCTCCCAAAATATCTGACAATACAGCGTATTTATCTTCGCCGGCATTCTTGATCAATCCCATCGCAATACCTGAAACCGGCTTCTTGATAGGTACACCTGCATCCATCAAAGCCAATGTTCCGGCACAAACTGTAGCCATAGAAGAAGAACCGTTAGATTCCAGAATATCAGAAACTACGCGTACGCAGTAAGGATAATCTGCAGGAATCTGTCCTTTCAATGCACGCCATGCCAGGTGACCGTGACCAATTTCACGACGGCCTACGCCACGCTGTGCTTTTGCTTCTCCTGTAGAGAAAGGAGGGAAGTTGTAATGAAGCAGGAAGCGTTCTTTGTGCTGGTCGAGTACATCGTCTACAATCTTTTCGTCCATCTTTGTACCCAGTGTAACAGTACTCAAAGACTGAGTTTCACCACGAGTAAAGATAGAAGAACCGTGAGGACCTGGCAGCGGACTGGTTTCGCACCAGATAGGACGGATTTCTGTAGTAGCACGACCGTCCAGACGTTTGCCTTCATCAAGGATACAACGACGCATTGCTTCTTTTTCTACGTCGTGATAGTAGCGGTCAATCATCGGACCCTTTTCTTCCAGTTCCTCTTCAGAGAACTGAGCCTTGAATTCTTCGCAAACAGCATCGAAAGCATCTCCTCTTTCGTGTTTGTTCTTGTTGCCTGATTTTGCAATGGCGTATGCTTTTTCGTAGCAAGCATCGTGTACAGCCTTGCGCAGGTCTTCGTCATTTTCTTCGTGACAGTATTCACGTTTTACAGTCTTGCCGACTTCTTCCATCAGTTCCATCTGAGCCTTGCAGTGAACCTTGATTGCTTCGTGAGCAAACTTCATGGCTTCCAACAGGTCTTGTTCAGAAACTTCCTTCATTTCGCCTTCCACCATCATGATGTTTTCATAAGTAGCGGCAACCATGATATCCATGTCAGCACGTTCCAGTGCTTCGAATGTCGGGTTGATAACGAACTGACCGTCGATACGTGCTACACGTACTTCAGAAATCGGACCTCCGAACGGAATGTCAGAAACAGCCAGTGCGGCAGAAGCAGCCAGACCAGCCAGTGCATCCGGCATATCTACGCCATCAGCAGAATAAAGTATGATATTTACGTAAACTTCAGCATGATAATTGTCCGGGAACAGAGGGCGCAATGCGCGGTCTACCAGACGGCAAGTGAGGATTTCGTAATCTGAAGCCTTTCCTTCACGTTTGGTAAAGCCACCGGGGAAACGTCCGAATGCGGAGTATTTTTCTCTGTACTCTACCTGGAGAGGCATAAAATCTGTACCGGGAACTGCATCTTTTGCTGCACAAACAGTAGCCAGCAACATGGTGTTACCCATGCGTAGCATAACAGCACCATCTGCCTGTTTTGCCAGCTTTCCCGTTTCGAGTGTGATGGTTCTTCCATCATTCAGCTCGATCGTCTTAACAATAGGATTGATCATAAAAATTGATTTAATATTATTTCATCTAAAAAAGCGTACAAAGATAATGTTTTATTATGGATAAAAGCGGGTATTTATGTAAAAGTTTCAGTATGAACTGCTTTTTATATAATAATTTGTCGTAAAAACAACGGTTTTCGTCGGTTGGATGATGGATTTATCTTTTAAAAACTTTGTGACGTCATGAAAAGCCGTATCTTTGCACCTTGAATTTACATAAGAATGTGAGATTAAAGAAAATCAGGTATGAGAAGAAATACTTATCTGTTAATGGCATTGCTGTCGGCCGGACTGATGGCATGTCACAATGAGCCTGCTTTCAAGGTAGAGGGAACGGTATCGGGTGCAGCCGACAAGATGCTGTATCTGGAGCATACCAGCCTGGAAGGTATAGTAAAAGTCGATTCTGTCAAGTTGGACGAGAGCGGAACGTTTCACTTTTCGGGTGCTCGTCCGGATTCTCCTGATTTTTATCGGCTTCGACTGGATAATCAGGTGATTAATTTCTCTGTTGACTCTACTGAAACTGTAACGGTGAAAGCCGATAATTCCAGTTTTGCTACCGCTTATCAGGTGGAGGGTTCAGAAAATAACCAGAAGATAAAGGAACTGGTACTGCTTCAGGCAAATTTGCAGGAGCAGGTGAATCAATTAGGACAGTCCGGACTTCCTGCCGGAGTAGCTCAAGACAGTCTGTTCTCATTGGTGAATGCATATAAAGATCAGGTAAAGCGCAATTATATTTTTGCGGCTCCTAACAAGGCATACGCTTATTTTGCTTTGTTCCAGCAGTTGAACGGCTATATGATTTTTGACCCGCTGACCAGTAAGGAAGATGTGAAATGCTTTGCGGCAGTAGCTACCAGTTTGAACAACTTGTATCCTCATGCCGACCGTTCACGCAACCTTTATAATATGGTAATAAAAGGTATGAAAAATACCCGCACGCCCCAGGTAAAAGATGTGACACTTCCGGCTGACAAGATTCAGGAAGCTTCTATCATTGATATTGAGCTGAAGGACTTGAACGGTAAGACACATCGCCTGACAGACTTGAAAGGTAAAGTTGTCTTGATTGATTTTACAGCCTATTCTTCTGCCGCTTCGGGAGCGCGTAACTTAGCTTTGCGTGAATTGTATAACAAATATGCTTCTCAAGGACTGGTGATTTATCAGATTTCTTTGGATGCAGACGAACATTTCTGGAAGACGGCTGCGGATAATCTTCCCTGGATATGTGTCCGCGACCCGCAAGGACCTTATTCTACCTATCTTAACTTGTACGGCGTAACCCAGTTGCCTACCGCATTCCTGGTTAACCGTAATAACGAGTTGAGCTTGCGTGTGGGGGAAAAGACAAATATGGAAGAAGCCATCAAGAATTTGTTGTAACATGTTGAAAAGCATGTATGGATAAACTTGACTGGTATTGTAAAAAGATTTATCTTTGTCGCAAGATATAAGACTCTGAGAAAGAGAGGCTGTATCAAAATAAAAATTGATTTGTCAGATTGTCATTCTGAACAAAGTGAAGAACCCGTTTGTTTCCCATCTTGTGGAGGGTTCACTCTTCGTTCAGAATGACTTTACTTTTGTGATAAACGGTTCTTATTTTGGACAGCCCTTTACTTTTGTTGAAAATAAATAATTTAATAACGAATATTTAAGGAGAAAAATTATGGCTTACATGTCAGAAGAAGGCTATCAGAAGCTGGTAGCTGAATTGAAACATTTGGAATCGGTGGAACGTCCGAAGATTGTGGCTGCTATTGCAGAAGCACGTGATAAAGGCGATTTGTCAGAGAATGCAGAATACGATGCCGCAAAAGAGGCACAAGGCTTGCTGGAAATGAAAATCAACCAGTTGAAGGCAACCATCGGTGATGCCAAGATTATTGATACATCTAAACTGAAGACCGACACTGTTCAGATTCTGAGCCGTGTGGAACTGAAAAATGTGAAAACAGGTATGAAGATGGCTTACACTATCGTATCAGAAAGTGAAGCTAACCTGAAGCAGGGTAAGATTTCAGTGAATACACCGATTGCGCAGGGCCTGTTAGGAAAGAAGGTAGGCGATGTAGCAGAAATCACTATTCCACAGGGAAAGATCTCTTTGGAAATTATGGGTATATCATTTTAATGTATAAGGCAGGTCCGTTTTGGCGGGCTTGCCTTATTTAATATCTAAACAATATGGCAACAATATTCAGTAAAATCATTGCGGGCGAAATTCCGAGCTACAAGGTAGCCGAAGATGCCAATTTTTATGCGTTTCTTGACATCAATCCTTTGGTGAAAGGACATACGCTGGTAGTTCCCAAGCGGGAAGTAGACTATATCTACGATTTAAGCGATGAGGAGCTGGCTCAGATGCATGTGTTTGCCAAGCATGTGGCGCTGGCTATCCAGAAAGCTTTCCCTTGCAAGAAAGTAGGTGAAGCTGTGATTGGTCTGGAAGTTCCTCATGCACACATTCACCTGATTCCTATCCAGAAAGAATCAGACATGTTGTTCTCTAATCCGAAACTTAAACTTTCTCAGGAAGAATTTACTGAAATCGCCAATGCAATAAATTCTGCTTGGAAAGCCGAAAGCAAATAATTTTCTTCTCAAAAATACCTTTGATATAAAGGATTCTTCGTATTTTCAGGCGTGGTTTTCAGTTGGACAGATTCCATGAAAACCATGCCTGTTTTCTTTTAGAATTGTAGCCTATGCGTATTAGACGAATTTCTTTCTTTATTCTTCTTTGTTGTCTGTGCTGGAATGTTTTTGCAGCTGAATATCAGATAAAAGGAGTGGTGATTGACAAGTCCACCCGCCAGCCGTTGGAGTTTGTGAATGTGCTTGTAGTGGGACTGGGTATCGGTGCTTCTACCGATGCCAACGGAAACTTTCTCATCACTCAGGTGCCACCGGGTATTTACCGTCTGCAAGCTTCTTTCCTTGGGTATAAAACGGAGCTGACTCCGGAATATCGGGTGAACCACGTGACGCCTTATGTACAGATTGAACTGGAGGAAGAAAATGCGTCATTGAATGAGGTGGTTGTGACAGCTTCTCCTTTTCAGAAAGTACCGGAGAGTCCTGTCAGCCTTCGGGTGATTGGCTTGCAGGAGATTGAAAAAGCTCCGGGTGCCAACCGGGATATTTCAAAAGTTGTACAAAACTATCCGGGGGTAGCCTTTTCTCCTATAGGCTATCGCAATGACCTGATTGTGCGGGGAGGTGGTCCTTCCGAAAACCGTTTCTACCTGGATGGGGTAGAGATTCCGAATATCAATCACTTCAGTACACAAGGAGCTTCCGGAGGTCCTGTCGGACTGATTGATGCCGATTTGATTCGTAGTGTGAAGTTTTACAGCGGGGCATTCCCGGCCGATAAAGGTAATGCGTTGAGTAGCGTACTCGACTTTAGTCTGCGTGATGGAGATATGGAGCGCAATTCCCTGAAAGCAACTTTAGGTGCCTCAGAGGTTTCACTCAGTTCCAACGGACATATTGGCAATAAGACTTCTTATTTGGTGTCGGTACGCCAGTCTTATTTGCAGGCATTGTTTAAAATCTTGGGTCTGCCTTTCCTTCCGGCTTATACCGATGCTTCCTTTAAAATTAAAACCCGTTTTGACAGCCACAACGAACTGACTTTGCTCGGTCTTGGAGGAATTGACCGCATGAAACTCAATTTGGGAATTGAAGGCGAAGATGCTGAGTATATGTTCAGTTACCTTCCCGAAATTAATCAGGAAACCTATACCGTAGGAGGTGTGTACCGTCATTATTCCCAGCGGCATGTGCAGGCAATCGTATTAAGTCAAAGCTATCTGAACAACCGTAATGTAAAATATCGGGACAATGACGAAAGCAGTGAAGAAAATCTGACGCTGCGGCTGGGCTCTATTGAGCAGGAAACCAAATTGCGTATGGAAAACACCTCTTCATGGAGCGTGTGGAAAGTAAAAGCCGGGTTCGACCTGAATTACTCTCGTTACAAAAGCAATGAATATCGCAAGGTCTTTGCCAATGCCTTGCGGGAATATGATTACCATACCGATTTATCTCTCTGGCGTTGGGGAATGTTTGCCTCAGTCGACTATGCTGCTCCCGACAAAAGTTTTACAGCTTCCATGGGCGTACGTACCGACGGAAATAACTATAGCGATAAAATGAAGGAATTGTGGCGTCAGCTTTCCCCCCGTTTGTCAGTATCTTACCGGTTGATTGAGGGGCTTACTCTGAGCGGTCATGTGGGACTGTATTATCAGCTTCCTTCTTATACCGCCTTAGGCTTCAAAGGTGAAGAAGGGGAGTATGTTAACCGTCACTTGGATTACATTTCTGTGTCACAGGAAAGTATGGGATTGTCATGGACACCCAACGAAAATATGGAGCTGTCAGTGGAAGGCTTCTATAAATTATACGGGCACATGCTTTTCTCCTTGTCCGACCAGATACCACTCTCCTGCAAAGGAAATGATTATGGAACCATCGGAAATGAAGCACTCTCTTCCGAAGCAAAAGGTCGCTCGTACGGGGTGGAACTGATGTTCAAGTGGCTGCTGGCACAAAAGCTGAATCTCTCTTCCTCGCTGACCATTTTCAAGAGTGAATTTAAGGATGGTGAACAAGGAAGCTATGTTCCTTCTGCTTGGGATAACCGTTTTATTCTGAATATGAGCGGAACCTATAATTTCCCCAAACATTGGAGTTTAGGAGCTAAAGTCAGTTGCATAGGTGGCTCCCCTTATACGCCTTACGATATGGAAAAATCTTCGCTGGTGGAAGCATGGAATGTGCAGGGACGTGCTTACTATGATTATAGCCGCTATAATCAGGAGCGTTTGCCGGTCTTCGGACAGCTGGATGTGCGGGTAGATAAAACCTTCTATCTGAAAAAATGTATGTTAGGATTTTATCTCGACATCCAGAACATTACGGCCAGCAAGCTGCGTCAGCCCGATGCCCTGATGAGTACAGGACAGATTGAGAATCCTTCTGCACCGCTGAGTGAGCAGCGATATGTCATGAAATCCATCCGGCAGGAGAGTGGCACGTTACTCCCTACGTTGGGAATTACCTTTGAGTATTAAGTTGGGGCGCTATAAAAAGAATGGCTTGTCTCTCTGTTTGTGGAAAGACAAGCCATTCTTTTTATGTGTGAGAAGGTTTACCGTAACTCATGAATACAACTCACCAAATTTCATTTCTGCATCGTTGACAAATTTCCGGATAGCATTTTGGTCATCCTTTTTGCAGATGAGCAGGGCATTCCCTTGTTCTGCCACCAGATACCCTTCCAAGTCTTGTACAACCACTAATTTATCTTTGGGAGTCATGATGATATTGTCCTTACAGTTATATAGCAACGCATTACTGTGCGTCGTCACATTCTGATTTTCGTCTTTGGGAGAAGCATCATACAATGCATTCCATGTACCTATGTCCGCCCACCCGAAGTCACAAAGCAGTACATATACATTGTCAGCCTTTTCCATGATGCTATAATCAATGGAGCTGTTGGGGCAGGTACTGAATTTCGGCATGTCACATTCCACTTGTGGACATACTTCCGCCATCATTTCATGGAATGCCTTCATTATCGTTTTGACGTGCCATACAAAGATGCCGGAATTCCAGTAGAACTCATTGCTTTGTACAAATACCTCGGCAAACTCCCGTAACGGCTTCTCGATGAATGTCTTGACTTTGTAAAAATCTTCTTCTTTTTCTTCGGAAACCTGAATATAGCCATAACCCGTTTCCGGATAGCTGGGTTTAATACCCAATGTCAGGAGCTTGTCCGAGTGGGATGCAAATTCCAGCGATTTCAGAATATCCTGTTTGAACTCGTCCATTTTTAGAATCAGGTGATCAGAAGGAGCTACCACGATGCTGCCATCCGGATTGATTTTTTGAATGACATACGATGCGTATGCAATGGCAGGTGCCGTATTTCGGTGTTCTTCTTCCACAATCAGGTTAGATTCGCTGAAACCGGGAAGCGAGTTTAGTACCAGTTCCCTATAATGCTGGTTAGTCGTAATGAAAATATTCTCAGCAGGAAGAATTTGCTTATATCTTTCGTAAGTTTGCTGCAAGAGTGTCTGGCCAGTTCCAAAAAAGTCTAGAAATTGTTTGGGTAAGGCTTTCCGGCTGTATGGCCAGAACCGACGCCCGGTTCCTCCGGCCATGATGATGCAATAAAAATTTTTACTGTCCATGGTTAATGCTGGCATTAAAGTTTGATGCTAAGATAGGGTTTATTTTGTAAGAAACCCCCGAAAAGGATTCTAAATAGTGTTAGAAAACTTTTTTTCAACTTTTTTGTCCGTATTCCTTGCACTATTGAAAAATATGTGTACTTTTGCACTCGCAATCAGAAATGATGCCCAGATGGCGGAATCGGTAGACGCGCTGGTCTCAAACACCAGTGGAGTAACATCCATCCCGGTTCGACCCCGGGTCTGGGTACTGAATGAAAGGCTAAGTGATTAATTGTCAATCGCTTAGCCTTTTTGTTTGCCTGATTTTTCCCCACATTTTCCCCACAGGCGCAAAAATATAGTAGTAAGTCATTATTTTCTTTGGCTACGCAATACAAATACACTACCTTTGAAAAGAGATAAATCCAATTAAATAAAAGTCAATGGAACAAGGTGTTTGGCAAGAGATTGAACGGTTATACCAAAAGTTTCAGCAACTTGGTATTAGTGAAGCGGTGGACTATGAAAAGTACTACCTCTATTCTCTTATTACCCATTCTACAGCAATTGAGGGTTCTACACTCACCGAAGCGGAGGCACAAATGCTTTTCGATGAGGGATTGACAGCTAAAGGGAAACCTTTGGTGTATCATTTGATGAATGAGGACTTAAAGAAGGCATATGAGCTTGCCAAAGAGGAAGCCAAAAGTAAGAAACCAATTAATTCAGCATTCTTGCAAAAGTTGAATTCGACATTGATGCGTACGACAGGCAGTATTTATAACGTTATGGGTGGCTCTTTTGATTCTTCCAAAGGTGAATTTCGCTTGTGTGGCGTGACGGCTGGTATTGATGGACGTTCTTATATGAGTTATCAGAAAGTCCCTGCCAAAGTAGAGGAACTTTGCGCTTTATTACAGGAAAAACAGAAGGCAGTGGGAACATTTCGGGAACAATACGAACTAAGTTTCAATGCCCATCTTAACTTAGTGACCATTCATCCGTGGGTCGATGGCAACGGAAGAACCGCCCGCCTACTGATGAATTATATTCAGTTCTGCTACAACCTTTTTCCGACTAAGATATTTAAGGAAGATAGGGAAGAGTATATTTCTGCCTTACGTCAATCACAGGAAGAAGAAACAAATCTGCCTTTTCTGGGCTTTATGGCTGTTCAATTAAAGAAATCGCTCTCTTTGGAAATTGAACGATTTAAGACTTCTCAAAAGAAAATTTTTAGTTTTATGTTTTAGTTGTGATCGTGTTGTTAGTTAATATAGAAAGAGGCTGTCTCATATAACTTGCGGTGAAGTCGTACGAAATCATCCATTTCGCACTTAGTAGTTGCTTTTTTATACAGATCTTAGCCATAATGAAGGCGAATTAAAAAGCGATGTTCTTGCGATATTGTCCAGGAGACATGCCCATTTGCTTTTTGAAGAAAGTTCCAAAAAAAGAGGCATTAGGAAAATTGAACATATCTGCAATTTCTTGTATGTTTTTCTGTGTATTTTTTAAAAGAGAAATACTCTTCCGTATAATGGACTTAGACACCAAATCCTTTACTGTATATCCGCATATTGATTTGCATATGACAGAAAGGTATTTAGGTGAGAGACATAATTTATCGGCATAAAACTCCACTCCACGTTCCTGCATATAATACTGTTCAATCAGCGAAATAAGCTTTAAGAACACCTCATTACGATGTCCCATCGCATTCTGATTGTTCATCAACTTACGATTATAGAGCGAACAGAGCCGATGGGTCAGTGCCAGCAGCAACAGTTTCTGCTCATACTGACGGAAAGTATCATTTTGAAGAAGGGTAGCATCAAGCTGCATCATATAACGGAGTAACTCATCCTCTTCGCCAGTCTGCCAAACATAACAAGGTTTGGGCACTAACTGAGAATAAAGGTACATAGATACGACCTGATTCCCTAAAATATCACGGATAGGTTCAACCTGATACAGCAGGAAATGCACATCCAAATCAGAAGACTCTTCCATAACCCGAAACTCCGCTCCATCAGGAATAAACAAGGTTTCTCCGGCAGATGCTCGCATCACACAACGATTCAGGGCAAAAGTAAAAAAACCTTGCATACAAATCACTATTCCCACCCCACTGACCAAAAATGGGGTGTGAAAGAGAATTGGGAAGGAGGAAATACTTCCTTCCGAACTGCATATGTCATCTCGCCTAAACAAAGCCTTTCCTAATAATGTAATACGTTCTTGAACTGTCTTCATACATGCTTGTCCGTGTGCATTAGGCACTTTCAAGCGACTAAGATACTAATTTTCTCTTAGAATAAGGCACAACCAGCACAAATATTGCACATGCCAGACAGGCATAGAGTGTCCAGCCTGCCATTTCCTTGACTGCAACCAAAGTGGCCTGTATCTGAACACGTCCCTTGACGGACATGGCTGCCATGTTCACTGCTTCAGCCTTACTTTTTCCCTGATAACTCATGCCACGTACGGTACTCATAAAAGAAGCGGAAGCGTCAGGATGTAGCAAATCAATATCTTGTGCATAACGGGTAACATAGTTCTGCTGACGCTCCTGCAGGGCATTGGTATATACTGCCGCGCCCAAACTGGGAGCAATGACCATACGGATGGTAATCATGGTACAAATCCATGATGACAGAAATTTATAAGGCATCCGCTGAGTGGCATAAGTGGGAATGAGCGAATAGAGCATCATCATGCCTGTGGAACGGATAATAACCGGATATTTCATCCGTTCATACAGACCATCCGTCTGCACCTCAAAATACATAAAAAGAGCAGCCAAGCCCAACATGACAAATCCGCCTGCAAAGATATATTTGAAATGCACCTTCTTCATGCTGAGAAAGATGGTAATCATCCCCCCGATGAAATAGCCCAACATGGTCCAGTTGCCCAGCGAAGCATTCTGCCAGTTATCCAGTTTCATGCCAATGCCGGCAAACACATTGACAAACATGGCGCTGGAATTGAGAAACATTAGCAAAAAATAGAACAATACTCCCATACGAATGGTGCGCAACTTCAGCACGCCCACCTGATAATACGGACTGCGGTGTGTGGATTCCATATAAAAGAATAAAGCACCCGTAAGAACTGCAGTAATCGCAGCCATGCGGATAGTAGGATCATCCCACCAGTCCAGCACCTTTCCATACACCATGACATATGTAAAACACACCAGCGGAATGCAGAACAAGGTAGCATTGCCAAACTGACGGAAATTAATGGGGAAACGCTTGTTTTGGAAGCGATGGTATGGCATGGTTACGAAAATAACCAGGATACATACCAACAGCATCCCCATCATATAGTAATACACATACTGCCATTCATATTCATAAGCCAGCCAGGCAGTCAGCGATGTTCCCAGCTGTCCTAATATCATAAAGAACAGATAAATGCCAGGCTGCGCTATGCTTCGTTCAATATCAAGCTTATCCCAGCCCTCACCGTCTACCGGCTCCAGCCCCGGCTTAATTTTCAAATAGGCCTCAATGCGCCCTGCATAAAGGATTAAGGTGAACAGGTTGACCATCATCAGTACCATGCGAAGGAAACCCATCAACACACTACAGAGAGCCAACAAAAAGATACTGTCGGTTTCGGCACAAATATAGCTGAGCACATACATCATGGAAAAACCGGCCAGACACATCATTTTTTCTCTTCGAATCACCACCAGCCGGTATAAAAACGGACAAAAAGCAGCCATCCCGATGGAGGTGGCAAAATTGGTAAAAGTGACATGTTCTGAGATGATACCCAGCCCGCTCATCATCTCAGTACTGTTCACAGAATACACACCACCCACAGTAAGAATGGGGATGAACATCAACACCAATATCAGAATGCCCAACCACTTGGGCACCCAATTGTAGAACGGATAATTTCTTGGATAAGAGGACATAACATCAGAGTTTAGCTTTCACAACCACCATCATACCTGCAGCCAGGCGATCATTGTCTTCTTCAGAAAGATTGATAAAATCAATGCGAACCGGAATACGCTGTTGAATTTTTACAAAATTACCGGCAGAATTATCAGTAGGAACTAAAGAATACTTGGCTCCAGTTGCACCGGAAATAGCAGTAATCTTACCCGTAAACTCTTTATTACTTACTGCATCCACCTTTATCCTTACTTCCTGACCGATAGCCAGATTTTCCACTTGAGTCTCTTTGTAATTGGCAATCACCCACTTCTGAGTATCCGGCAAGATATATGTAATGGTCTGCCCGGCAGTAATGTATTGACCTTCCTCTAAAGCCCGACGTCCCAGCTTACCGTCACACGGAGCCACGACTACAGTATAAGACAGATTCAATTTGGCCATCTCCAACGCCGCTGTGGCACGCTGAATACCGGCTTCCACATTTTCACGACGATGCGAAACTTCATTCACACCGGACAAGGCTGCACTGCGCTGACGTTTCGTAGCTTCCAGTTTGCGTTGTAGAGCAGAATATTCAGTTTCAATCTGCTCCAGCTGTATGGGCGTAGCAGCATTACGTTTCACCAGATTTTCATAACGCTGACGGTCTTTTTCCAATTTTGCCAGACGAATTTCAATTTCAGAAATAGAAGCATCATACACCGAAGCTGTGGTTTGTGTCGTCTGAAGTGTGGCACCAATTACAGTAGCTCCGGCCAATGCATCCTTCAAGGCAGCCTCAGTTTCCATCACACGGATCTTGTATTCACGGTCATCCAGCACCAACAGCGTATCACCTTTGTGCACTTCCTGATGTTCGGTGAAATAGATTTTCTTGATATAACCTGAAGCACGCAGATTAACCGGCGAGATATATTGCTCTATTTGAGCATCATTACTGGATTCTGTATTTTTATAATCCAGAAACAAGAAAGTAACCTGAATAATCCCCCAAACTAAAATAGCTATACCAATCAGGCTTACCACACGCTGGCGGGTGCGCAATTTTCTCAATTTCTTAGCCTGTTCGTGATGTGTGCTCATTGCAGCACTGTTTTTATCTGTTGTTTCCATATGTTTAAAATTGATAGCTGATCATTGACTATGAATAAAATAATTGAGAACTTACTTCAGCAGACTTTCTACACGTCCAGTCAACTTCAGCAAAGAAAGGTGAGTTACACGATAGTTATAATGCGCACTGATATAGTTGTTCTGCGCTTCACTCATACGCATTTCATCCTGTAAAACCTCTGTCATGGAGGCAATACCCTCCCGATAGCGGTCAGATGTTACCTCATAGACATCCTCCGCCAAAAGATAATTATCCTTTTGTTTCTTGAAATTGCGTTGGTTATTCATCAAATCGTTCGTAGCGTTGACATATTGTGTCTCCAGATTCTTCCGCGTATTCTCTTGCGCCAAACGAATATTCTCCAGATCAATTTTCGCCTTGCGAATTTTATACCTCTTATCTAATCCATCAAAAATAGGGACACGCAGTGCCAAGCCTAAACCATAAGAACGATACCAATGATTGGAGGGTCCGGAATGAAACCAATGATGAAGCTTATCCGTAGAAGCCGTATACATCCAGTTGCCCGTCAATGTAAGTGAAGGAATGTATCCATGGGAAATCATCTTTTTCTGCCGTTCTGCCAAGTCGCTCTTCGACTGAAGCAACTGAAGCTCATACAGATTTTCTGACAAGCCGGTCAATTCAATCGGAGCAATAGTTTCAGCATTCACCGGTTCCAGCGTTATATCTTTCTCTGCCGGATAATCCATCACATATTTCAGCATATTCAGCTGTTGAGCCAGCATGGCCTGTGCATTGTCATACTGTACCTGCAAGTTTTCCAGGTTTATATTGACACGCTTCACATCCACCTCCATAGCCATGCCATTGTCATAGAAAGCCACCGTAATGTCACGCAATTCCTCCAGACGCGCAATATTGGCTTTAACCAGCGTTATCTGCTCGGCCGTGGCCTGTCCCAGATAGTACATCTTAGCAATCTGCATCATCAAGTCCTCGCGCGCTTTTTCATAAGACAGACGGCTGATTTCATCCAATACCTTCGAAATGGAAAGAGCGGTATAAACCGTCTGATTATAGAGTGGCATTTGAAGCTGCAATCCGGCTGCGGCATTATACTGCAGCGTCTGGGTTACATTATAAGGTTTGTCATAAGCAGAACCATCTGTTACGGACACTGGAGGATCGAAGTTGTCGTTAAAATTAGCCACTCCATTAATTTGCGGTAATAACTTGGCACGGTTTTCAGAAATAGCATATTTGCTTTTTTGAATCTCATTGCGCTGTCCCCGGAGAGAAAGGTTATTTTCAATACCCCAACGAAGACAATCATCCAAAGTAAGCACCTCTTGCGCACGGCTGCCTACTACAGCACCCCATGCAACGGTAAAAATGAATATTAGTTGTTTCATATCAATACTTTCATAATCAACTGCAAAGATAGAGGGATATCCAAATAGGGCAATATTCACTTTTAAGAAGATAATATTCATTTTTGCCTTTTTTCTAGAGATGAGTCTTAGGCTCAAAATCATTTTCCATGCCGCTGTCATCGCTACAAGATGAGAGTGAAAATGCGATTGTGGCAAATAAATAGATGCATTGCTTAATGTTCATATGAACTATGTTTATTGGTTAATTGTCATTCCTAACGCACGAAGCGTGAACCACAAATCGTTCACCTGTGTCGGAGGTCCTAGGAAAACCCATACAAACAGATATAACAATAGCAGCCCACGCTATAGCGTGAGAACCACTATGCCATCATCGTTTGTATGTCTTAAGAAATTTCCCAGGTTTCCGATACCACGACCAGCATAACGCTTCTTCTAATTCTAACATGTCTTGGAAAGAGTTTCCTCAATCCATTGGCAAGATACACAATTTAATTGATAATCGGGAATCTAGAGTCGCAAACTATCAAGTTACATCTTAATTCCTCTACTTTTCTTTTCTTCCTGTTGCGACAGTCTTGTTCCGTATCTAAGCCTGTGCCATTGCTCCCTGAACCAGTCGGCAATCGGCTTCCTGTTTATTGTCAGGTTCAGCCTGCTTTCATCGTCAGGGTCATTTTCCACCCTTAAAATATCATCCTTTATATCAAAGTTCCGTCTGTGCTGCTCCGAATAGATTTTACCGCTGCATTTCAAGGCTTCTTTCTTGACCAAAAGACTTTCGGTCATTTCTTTAGAGAACCCCAGCATGGCACAGAACTTTTCCATGCGAAGCATTTCCCTGAACATCGGGAACCACCTGAAAGCCTTGTCTATGATTCTGGCGAGCTGTGACAGTTCCTTTTCTTTCATGTCAAGTTCCTGCCTGTGCATTTCCTTGAGATTGTGGATTTGCGTATCATGCTGTTTCTGCATCTGCTGTATTTGGCTCTGCAATTTTTCAATATTGGTGTCCCGTTTTGAAACCTCGTCTTGCAGTTTTTCGTTGGCACGTTCCAGTTCTTTCAGTTTTCCGCTTCCGAAAAGAGAAGCAACTCCGCTTGTTATGGCTGTCGCTGCTGTGGTGGCTGTCTTCTTTAGCTTGTCAGTGCGTATTTCTGATTTTACCTGTTTTAGTTCCTGTTTGGCAAGATTTATCTGTTCTTCTTTGTGCCGTTTGGCTGCATCCATGCGTTGCAGCTCGGCTTTCTGTTTCTCTATGATAAAATCGTTCCGTTCCAGATGCTCCTTACCCGTGACAGCCTTTGACTGTCCACGTTTCATCAGCAGAATGTCGGATGCCAAGGTCTGCATCTGCATCATGTCATCGTCATTGAGCTTTCGGCTCTTTCCGGTTTCGTGGTTCATCCAGTCGAAAACGATATGAGCATGATAGTTCGGCTTGAACCATCTGTCCCCGACCTTGAAGCTTTCCTTGTCTTCCGCTTCCGGCTGACCGTTCAGCCAATGCCCTTCATCCTTGTGCAGGAA